>Ga0157372_10000757_pt1 | contig 35020 bp, 51 predicted proteins | sample C55metaG_FD_115307 | JGI IMG/M metagenome (GOLD analysis project Ga0157372, IMG submission 115307) | Corn rhizosphere microbial communities from Kellogg Biological Station, Michigan, USA - C5-5 metaG | ecosystem: Host-associated > Plants > Roots > Rhizosphere > Soil | place: USA: Michigan...
CTTCTTGATACTGCCTCTGCTATCTTCTTTTTTTGCTTGCTGTTGTAAGTTCCTGATAAAGCCGAACCTACTGTAGCAATAGAACCACCCATAACACCACCAACTATAGCGGCATCAGGCACTCCTTCCATTAAATCTTTGTCGGGATTGATGGTGTATTTATCCACTACGTTTTGAGAGAACTGAGTAGTCATCTCTTCAATAGCGTTCTTAACAGCAGATGTAATAGGTTGTACTTTCTGAATAGCTTTAGTTAAATATCCCGTAGCTATATCCTTAACTTGACCAACGGCAACATCTCTTCCTTCTCTGCCAAATGTTGAAATAACGTTATCTAAGATAGCCTTTGTGCCAAACTCCTGCTCAAATACTACCTCTGATAGTCCTGTTAATGCTGCATTTACAGGCTTAATGTATTCGGGAATGTCCGTTCTGTCTTGTAACTCTGAGTTCTTTTGTGAAGCAAATGGAAGTGCTGTGGCTGCTGTCTTACTTACTGCTCCTAACTTAGCGGCATTACCTGCACCGCCTGTCATGTACATTCCTATTAGTGCCGGAACTGATTGAGCGATGTTGTTTACTATTTGCTCTCCTGCTATTTTATAGTTACCGTCAGATAGGGAATCAAATATTCCCTTCTCGTACTTCACCATTTTGTTTTGCATAGCCTCTGCATCATCAGAAGCCCAATCTCCAAGCCTGTCTATAAAACCAAGAGGGTTTGCTTTCCCTTGTGAGATAACATCGTAATCAGCTTTCCATTCAGGTTTATTAGCAAGTTCTGCAACAAAGTTTTGTGGTGCAGCAGCTAAGTCGTATATAAATCTCGGTGTTTTGAATATACCTTCATTGAATTTAGCAGCACCAATGGAAAATGCAGTGCCTATCCCTCCATCACCGCCTTTATCTTTTGCCTTAGTTTCAGGTAGTTTACCGCCATGTGATGCCTTGTAGGCGTTTACAGCGTTGTTTATAGAGGATCTACGCTTATCTACAACCTCTTGCGCTTGCTTCTTGGCATCACCTATAAGTACTGATGGAATTTCAGGTGTCTTCTTGCCATTTATCTGGGAATTTAGGCTTCCAAGACCACCATAGTTTGAGTTCTTGCCAGTATTGTTTGAGCCTGACGATAAAGGCTTTTCCACTACAGCCGAACCTCCAAATTCAGCAAACGGGTCTTTAGTTGGTTTTGTAGTATCTTCCTTTACTGTGTTTCCTCCAAACTCTGCAAATGGGTCTTGATCTTCTGCCATGATTTACCTTCTTTTAGCCGTCGGATACTTCTTCTGGAAGTCAGCCGCTTTATCAGCAGGTATCTGTCCAGTTTGTCCGTTTGGCATTATAAAAGTAACCATTTTGGATGCTTGATTATTTTGTTTTGGTTGACTTGACTGTTGTTGAGTGGCAGGTTTGAATGTCCCTAATATAGCTTGCTGTTGCTTTGTTAGAGTCCTTGGAAGGTACTTATAATCAATTAGATGCTTTTCAGGAGGCAGTCCACTTACCTCAGATTTAATTTGAACATTTAACATAGGTTTAAGTTCAACTGCGTTAGGGTTTTGTTCTGCATATTTGTCTTGAACCAATCCCCCTGCTTTTATCACCCTTGTTTTCCCGCTCTTATCTGTTATTTTAAGGTCTTTCTTAGCGATATAATAATTACCTACAGATACTATTTCTCCATCATTTGATGCTCTAGCTATAGTTGATGGTTGCCCATTGCTCAGATTTATACCCTTCGATCCTTGAAGATTCATGTTGCGTAGAGGAAGTTTTACAACTCCTTTTCCTGTTGCTACTGGTTGAGTACCATTCGCATTATCTGATGGGCTACCAAAATACAAAAGAAGGTCTTGAGGTTGGTCTACAATGGTACTTGAACCGCTACCGTCCCCTTTAGATTCTTTAAAGTCCCACTTATATTCAGGTTTAACATCTCTTGCTATTCGTCTTTGAGAAACCAACGTTTTCAATGCTTGATCTTTTGCTACTTGTGGGTTGTCATCCCAAGGCAATTCAGGCATTGCTTGTTCTAAATATGCTTTAAAAATATCATCTGTTTCATACCTCTTTGAATATCTTTCAAATTGTTTATTAGGATCAACAACCTCTTGTCTTCTTATCTCTGTACCAACTTGATTTCCCATCCTAACCCTTCTCTCAGTAGGATTGGTTTGTGTAGATGTGGTTTGTAATAATTGGTCGTCCTCCTTGTTTAACAGATCGGGTATTTTAGAAAAATCATGACCTGTCAATATTTGATTGTAATCGCCTATATCATTTTCTGAATCCAACTCTGCATCAAGCGATTTTTGCCATCTCTCCCTTTGTTCTTTTGGTAGCAAGTGTGGCTTTGTTATAACCATCTTTCCTATCTCAAAATCCCTTTGTGCTTTTTGAGCCGACCTTGCAGGTAGATTTAAAAGGTCTTGATATTGCTTCTCAGCTTCATTCTGTAAATCAAATCTTTTTCTACTATCACGCTCCCTATCGGCTTGTTGAGATAAGTCTCTCCATTTTTCAAACCCTGAATAGTATTTATTCTTGTCCTGCTCTCTTAATCCTTTGGTATTAAGCTTTGCTAATTTATCGGCAACAGCTTTCTGTTCGGCTGCTTGTTGAGCCTGTTTGTTTGCTAATATCTTGCCGTATAGGTTTACACTACTGGATGTATTAAATACAGGATATGCACCTAAAGATTCTGCTCCTTCAAAGTTATTTGCCATATTACCCGTTTACTCCTATTGTGTCTAAATAAGGTAAATCCTCTTGTGGTGTTTTTCTACCTATACCAAGTCCTCTTAATAGCGGATTCCCACTAATATAGCTTTGAGAATCTCCATTACCGAAAGCTCCACCAGCTAAACCCATCATACCTAAGTTAGTTAAGCCCTGTAGCCCTCCGAACATATTTTGCTTGGCTGCTCCTGCTTGTTGTGCGATACTTGCGGCTTCCATTTGGTATCGTTTCCGATTGTTCCAGTCCCATACTCTGTTTTGTTCGTTAGCAAGCACTCCTCTTTGTCCTATAGCAAAACGTTGGTTGGCGTTTCTTGCTTGTGCATCCTGAGCATCTAAATTCATCGTAGCATCATTTGTGCCTCTTAGTAATGATGCAAGGTTTGTTCTTTGTGGATTCCTGCCAAACATGGTTAATGCACCTGCCTGATTACGCATGATGTTATTTAGGGAGTTGTTGTACTGCTGTTGTGGCAACCCGACTCTTCCCATATTCTCTGCTATAGCTGCGTTCTGTTGTAGTAATGGATTAACCTGTTCAATAGGGTACTTAAGGTTTCTTGCTCTGCGGTTTGCTTTACCCAAGCCAGACAATCCTGAAATTCCTTGAATTATGCTCGGTGCGGCGGCTAACAATAACGGAATTGGCATATATTTCTCTCCTATTTTAAATCAAAGTTAAATATTATCGGCTTCCTATTTTTGATTGTGCCGAGTGTACGTTTACAGAGAACAATCTTAGTATTCCTTCTTCTGCTGTTTTTAGGTTAATAGCAATCCAATTTCCTTTAAGTTCTGCTCCTTCTATTAACCCTCCATTGTTTTTGTCTCTCATAAATGCCGCAGAATACACCCCTTCTTTGCTGTAGTGCCTTATTTCTGTAATTCCATCGTCTATTATGTCTTTTAAGAAATCTTCGTCTATAAGTTCTGAAATACCTCCTAATGAAGTCTGTATTCCATCTTCGGTAGTCACCATGAGTATACTATTCTGTAAAGAGATGGATTGAAAGGTTTTGCTTACCATTGGTTGTTGATTAGCAAGAATCTCTATCTCTGACTCGAATTGTATCCCGAAGAAGTTATTTCTATCTCCTGAGTCTGGTTTACTCACATAAGGCAATCCATTCTTCCAGTTAAACACATTAGTGAACATACTCACACTTGCATCAGGTGTGTAAGTTAATCTCGTTGTCCATTTAGCATTCTGTGGGCTAAATACAACAGAATCCGGCTTGGTATTGCTCGTTACCACTACTTGTTCTTTAATGTCCAATATTTCTATCTCGGCATTGGCGTTAGAATCAAAGTTTAATAATGGGTTTGTTCCTGCGGCAACTACTGTTTCAACATAAAAACCAGATGTTGTTCTTGATGTTCCTGCTGTTGTGCCTACGTATGGTCTTACATACCCTGATGATACCGTTAGCTGATAGCTGAATACGTAAGTGCTTCCTGCTGTTAGCGGTTGTGTAACTAAATAGATTCTTCCGGAATTGCACGTTTCATGGGTAGCCTTAGTGCCATTTACTGACCAACCTGTAGACCTGCCCTGTAAAAGCAAGTCTATTTCTACGGGTGTATTTTCTAAGGTTGTTATCATGTGATTGTTACCAATTTAGTGATCCTGTCGTATGTGTAGGTTTGTAGTACAGGCAAGGTGTTGTCGTACACACCGTCTGCGCCATCTCCTATTCCTACTAATATTGCTCCCGATGTAGATGCTGTTCCTCCTGTATGGTACGGTTGATAGTATCCTGAACTAATATCCATGTTGGCACTTGATCCACCAAAGTAAACCACGTAAGCACCTGATAGTGTTCCTGCTGATACCGCTCTGCCCCTTAACTTAATCGGAAAACTGTTGATTAATGGATTGTCTGCAAGCAATGGTGTCAAGTTGATGATAAACCTCCAACGTAATGTAACCTGAGGAATATAATCAGAAGCCAATAGCCAACAGTTATTCGGTGTTGCTGCATCTGCTGCCAATACAAAGTTACTACCTGTGTAAGCCAACTCGGTAGTTCCGATGCTTGGTATGTCTGTCAAATCAAGCAATAGGTTCGTTGTATTAGGTTCACCATAAATATCAATCTCTATCAGTTCCTTGGCAGATTCTCCACCGGATATAGTAGTGACAGAGAAGGTATCTGAATAAGTACCTACAGTTAGAACCGTATTAGTAGTTACTCCTCCTGAACCTGATGACGTTTGTCTAACTTTTACTGTGTCTCCATTATTAACAAATCCTGTTGTACTTACCCAAGCTCCTCCGTTTATTTGATACTGACCTCCTGTGATTGATATTGAAGTTGGAATGTTAATCCCGTTAATCAATATCGCATTGCTTTCTATTAAGGTGCTTTGTGACTGATCTATTAAGTCTCCAAAGGTAAATGAGTCGGGTGTTTTATCTCCTGCCTCTACGGTTATACAAGCGTTCTTTGTTATTGGCACTCCTATGTTATTAGTGAAGCTAAAAGCGAATCCTGCATTGCCTGTATATCCTGTTGTGGGAGTAAATACAGCCTTACCTGTTGTAGTATTGATAGACACACCTCCGTTGCTTGGAGAGCCACTTAAAGCCAATGAAGATGCTACTACGGTGTATGGTTCTAAATAATCGAAATTAGAAGCGCTAAACACTATAGAAGTCAGTGTATCGCCCACTCCTTCAATGAATAACCTGTATTCGTTGTTGTAGTCATCAAATGTACCGATCATCTTCCTACCTTCTTTGTAAGCCTTTTGTAAGGTCTTTAAGAAGTACTTGGACATTTTAAACGATATTGGATTCACGCCATTGGCTCCATCACGTATTGGTAAAGAGTTGTTAGGGTCTATAAAGTAAATATCTCCATTCTTAGACACCGAAAAAGACTCCTTTGACTTTCCTATACCCCACTTACCCTGAGCGTATCTAACATAGTTTAACAGCTTAGTTGAGATAGCTACATTCGTTGTAGATGCCTGATCTTCCAAGATTGATATGTTAACCGGAATATGACCCACCTTTAACTCTTGCAAGCAAATTAGGTAATTGTCCCTCATGTACATCTTGGTAATAGCACCGTAGTTAGACGATGTTTCACCTGCTAAATCTCCATATACTCTTTCTTTATAGAATCGTGTTAAGCCGTTTGATTTGCTTCCTACAATTAATGGATCAGAATACCGGATGCTTGCCTTGTTTCTTGTTCTTTCTGGTGTATCGAAATAGGTTCGCTGTCTGCCAAATGAGTAATAATTACTTTTGTAGTAGTCACTAAAATTAAAGTCCTCAACAACATATTGGTAAGATTCGTTAGTGTCTGTAGACCGAGGCATCTCCCTACTCTTGTAGTAAACATCTCCATCGGTTATCGTTCCTGACGTTACGGTATATTGACCGTCTTCAATAAGGAACTGTTCCCCTATTTCATAAAATACCGTTGAAGCATATTGAACTTCATTATTTACAGTCTCGGTTCTCTTTTTAGGCGTGTATATCTCAAGAAGAACATTTTTACCGTTTAGTGTATCGGTGGAAACAGAAGATGGTTTTCTTACCTTCAACAAGAAGTTGGTAACATCAGGATCAGGAGTCGTATCTGTCTTTATCTCAAAATCAACCACCTCTACATCAACAGCAGGATTTTCAAACCATGCAATGTTTACATCTCCATCATGATAATAGTTAAACGTTACCCTATCGCCTTCTGAGTACTCATAATTAAGAACAGAGGAACTATTGGTTTCATTGAATTTCTTTAATGAGTTTATTTTGAATACCAAGTAATCATTGGTTGATAAGTCATTGTCTATAACACCAACGGTATATAGTGTGCTTTGGTGGGTGTTATTAGGTGAAATTAGCCATTGATATGATACTGCGTCTTCCGGTGGTGTGCTATTTAGAGCCCAATTGATAATCGGTGTATTCCCTTTTGTTTGAGCATAAGATTGTGTCTTAAGAACAAAGCTTGTATCCGTAGCTATAGGGAAGTACCGACCGTACTTGTCGTAGTGGGCTAATGCTAATTGATAAGAAGAGTTTAACTTTAGGGCGTGAAGAGATGTTGATGTTCCTGTTCCTGAATTGTTTAAATCCAAAACATAGTTCTTCATTGTCTCCCTTTTTCCATCAGGAGTATCACTAACCCTTCGTGCTGAAAAACGAAGAATTACTCGGCTGGTATCTACTCCCGTAAAAGGACTGTAGTAGTACCTAACAGAATACGGATACGGCATATTAGCCCCTACAGATTTTGCTACCTCCCACAAATTGTTATTTTGGGACAATGGAACTTGGTAGGTGTAAGTATTGTAAACATCTCCATCTACGCTTGCCATTACAAAGCTTATCTTGTCACCAGTTTTAGGCAACCCTCTAAACGTTACATCTATTTTCTCATACGGGTTGTCTCCACCTGTAACATCTGCTATAGTAAATTCTAACTTTAGGTCATCTGTGGTGTCTGCGGCAGGTTGTCTTATTCCGGGATCGTAAGAGGTTGCTGAGAATGTAGCATCTACCACAGGTCGGTTATACCCTTCTGTCAAATCAGCTAACGCCAACGTATTATTGTTTAACACTTCTAACGCTCCCGCTTTCTGAGGAACAAAGTCGTATGGAAGGTCTGTAAACAACACATCCAAGTTGGTAAACAAACCATCATTATAGAAAGCGAACGTGTATTCATTTGTAGTGGCGTTATAAGCCTCTCTAACGAACAATCCTAAGTCTATGGCACTTGGTAGCGTTAATACTTTATCTCGCTCGACAGAGGCTATAACGAACCAATCCAAGTTGTCATACCTTGCTGCTACGTTGATCGTCTTAACCCTGTTTCCTCCGGCATTAACGGTAATCAACAGCGTGTTTGATTTTGTTACGTCTGTGCCGATGGTTGGTGTAGATTCCTGTGTCGGTATTAACCTCTTAGAATAGCTTGATAGAGTGCTTTCTTCGTACTGTTCGTAGGTATAGAAGTAGGCAAACTGAAATAGTTTCTTAGATAGCGTATTGGTAGATCGGGTACTGTCATTTGCAAATACCGCCTTTGGTATTTTTAATGGCTGCGCCTTGATTAAACTAAGGTCATCTAATGTTACTACTCCATATTCTCCTGCCTTTAGCTTTTGATAGTCGATATAGCACAACTGATCCAAACCGTCCGTAAAAACCAAAAACTGATCGTTAATCAGCTTTATGTCACATATCCTTTGGTTAGGGTCTAACTTTAGTATGTCCTCTCCACCGGAATCTGTTATATTAGTGAATATGACTGTTTCTTCATCGGTATCGTAATCTATCTCTGCTATTTGATGATAATTCTGAGAGTTGTAATGGAAAGCAAATATTTTACGAGTCGTTTCAAATGCTGCTGAACCTACGGTCTTGTTTAGTCCGGCAGGGCGAGTAGCATCAATAGGGTGCATAGACTCCAAGTTGGTAATGTAGCCATGCTCTCCCTCTTGTGTTCCAACATTACGAATATTATAGGCGTTACGATAGTCATTAGCGGCAACCAACTCAGGTGCGCTATCCACATCCATTCCACCTCCGGTAAAGTTCTTTAATTCGTCCATTAGTGTTTGGCTGTAAGTTTAATACTCCTTAAATGGGCATCTATCGCTTCGTTCAAAATAAATGGATTTAAACGCATCTTAGCAAGCCTTTTCTCTCTGTAAAATTCTCTCTTGAAGTATTGAACCTGATTAGTCCCAAATTTCTTCCTGCTATCTTGTGAATCGTACCATCGTATGTAGGCTAACATAGCTGAGGATGCTCTTACATCTATTTCCGGTTCACAATATTCTGACACATCCGATAGGTACTCCAATACGATATGTCCGTATTCACATTCAGGGTTCAATAAAATAATCTTATTCGCTTCGTCTATTTTATACTCTCCGATTACCGGAACACCTGACAATCCAAACAATTGAAAAGAAGTGCCATTATCCCAATAGTTGAAGTAATTGTTATTTCCCCATATCCAAGGAGTGCTTGTCGGGTTGTATCCACCAATTTCAGGAGCATTGGTTGTTCTGCTACAGAACTCCTGTGTATCAAATGAATTTAGGGAACTTAACTTATCGTTACGCTTAAACGTTAGAACCTCTCCTGCACCGTTCATTACACCAATCTTAGAGTAGTTAACATAGTCTACCGGAAGGTTAACTGTTCGGTTGGCGTTAACTTCCAAGACAACTGTTTTGATCTCTCCGGTAATATCTAAGTTAAACTCTGTTTTAAGACCCCATACAGCCCCGTTATACAATCTTCTGAATTGATGTGAGCTTTGGTCTGCACTATCCAAGAACTGTCCTACAATCGCTTTTAATCCTATCTTCATAATTCAACTTGGTCGTTAGGGTTATTTACTGGAACAGCTTTTTGAGGAAGTAACATTTGAAGGATTTCCATCATAATTCCATCTTCTGTGTTCTTTGGTACGTTAAGCGTAAAGTTGAACACATTGTCACTTGGACAAGCCCCTACCATCTTAATCGTTACCTGACCTTCTATGAATGGATTAGATGTTTCGTAAACAATGTACTTACCCTCATTCTTAAAGAACACCATTCCTTTAGGTAATCCTATTAACCCCTGAGAGAATGAACTTTGCGCCTTCATTGGTATGCAATCCATACAGTTATTCCCCTCTATTCTTACACTTACAATCTCTTGTCCGTTTGGTAAGGAAGCAGGTATAGCGGGTAATTCACTTACTTTCTCGCCATAGGTATTTTCAGTAATAGGAATATCCCTAAATGTGGTTATGAACTGATTGTTGGCGTATGTGGTTTCTCCGACATTACTGCTCTGAAAAGCATCTATAGTAGCAAATTTGGCTACCTTAATAGCAATCAACTCTGCAAAGTACCGTAACTCATGATTGGCATCATCGGGGTTCTTCGATTTGTAATACGTATCAGAGATTAGCTCTGCCAAATGTCCTATTGTCCTTGCCATTAGATACTTCCTTGTTGTTGCTTACGTAGATTAAATGCTTCTACTTCTTGATCTCTCATATTTAATCCCATATCCTGACCACACAAATAAATAATCTCATCTATATTCATTTCATCCCATATTGGGTCAACGCTATTATCTTCATCGTATACTGCCCTTTGTCCAACTACTGTATATCCCCAAAAAGAAGGTGTCAAATTCTTTAGATAGACAATCTTTGCTGAGGTTAAATTGGTCGGATAGAACTGTATTGTGTTGTTGTACTCAACGAAGATAGGAAACTGTAGTGTTGGTGCATTGTAGGAGCTACTTAAATAGCTTGCCAAGCGATCTTCTTCTACTTTGACTACAGGAACTTCTTTTCCTTCATAAGTGGCTCTTATGGCATCTACACGTAGCAAATCAGCTTGCTTAGTGAATGTTCCTGTATTGGGTATAGAGATAGTTATTGGATCGGTCTTGAATGGATGTAACGCTTCTTTACTTGCTTCTACGGTATCGTAGGTTTTGTATTTGGCATTGAAGTGACGCTTCTCTGCTCTGTTCCATATCAGGTTGAAGTCCTTTGGGCTGAGATAGCCAAGGTAGCCGGACTTGTTTGCCCTGTATTCCAATAACTCTTTTACCTCGTTTATTGTTGCCATATTCAAATATACCTACAATTACAGGCTCGTTTTAATGAAAAAAGCCGCCATCGATTAAGATGAACGGCAGTATATATTGGGGTAATTGTGGATACCTATAACCCTGCAAGGTTCTTATAGTGCATTTTTTGAACTACATCTAAATTCTGATTGTCCAAAATGGCAGTAAATGCGTTTTTAAGAGCATCATACGAGGCTTTGCTAACTTTAGTCTCTGATTCATCAATGTCCTCTTTTAGCTCCGCTTGTTCAGAGGTTTTCTGCGGGTTATACGGGTCGGTCTTGATAACTGATTCAGTTGCATCGGTTGGAGCTATGGCTTGAATACCTGCTTCCGGTTGCATCTTGTTTGATTCAGATAGACCGATGTTTACTTGTTTAACTCCTGTGTCTTCTGGTGCAGGTGCTACAGTTGTTGCTTGGTTGCCTGTTTCTACTTTTTCAGGCTCTCCTAAATTAGATTCCTTGGCTGTTGTTTTTTTGTTTTGTGTCATGACTTTACTTTTATAGATGTTAACAATTTATATACCAAAAAGAACCGCCCATGTATCACTACAAGGACGGTCACAAGAGAGAATTAGGAATAAAAGTCCTCTCTCATTTTTATAGCTTAGTTATATGAGAATAAGCCTTAGTAACTCCCTCATCTCCCACAATTGCTTTTTTAGCTAATTCAGCCGCTATATCTTCCCTTGGATTTACCTTTGTAATAAAGGCGTTGCTTTCGGTGAAGTGTACATTGCCGTTCTCTAAATTAACGTTGATAATGTTCTTTTTAAGTGCCTTAGCGAACGTATAAACGAATTTGTTCTTAGGGTCTACGATATGCTTCACAAAGAAATCAGGATTCGCCTTGGCTTGCATAATGAAATCTCTCTTAACACCATTTGAGCCCTGTTCAAGATCAATTCCCATCAAGTATGCGGCTGCGTACATTTCTTCTTCTGTAGACTCTCTTGCTGCTTTCTCTGCTTCGTAAGAGGTATCTAAGGAGTTTAGTGCTGCTTCGATAACTTGGTCAGGGTTGATTAATCGGAAGGCTTTAACTGTGTTGGCTTTAACCTGAACCTTTTTACCTTCAAACATATCCAATGCCGTAAGGTATTTAATCTTGTTAAGATCAACTCCTCTTACAACTAACTTACCATCCTTAAACTCAATAAAGTTATCTGAATCAGTCAGAAGTTGAACTTCCTCTTCTGTCTCCATTTCCCTTTGTTCATCTACAAATATGGATGATTCGCTGTTGATGTAACGGATGGCACGTTGTTTCTTTTTGTCCTCATCATAACAAATAGTTTTATTAGGTAAACTAAACACCGGAGGATAAAGATTTGCTACTTTATTTCCCTGCTCATCGGTTGGTTTGTACTTCTCATAAGTTTGAATCAACTCAAACTCGTACATCTTTTCAGGATCAAATTCTTGTTTCTTTTGCGCTGTTTTTCCGAAGTTAGGATTGCCTACTTTCTTTTCTGCTACTGCTTCCATGTATTGTCTCTCTTGTTTTTTTTATTAAATATGGGAGTAGAATTAACTACTCCCTATTGGATTAATGATTACGCCTTGGAGATTATTGCATATTGGTTCGCACCCATAAGTTGAACTCCCATGTGCGCTTCCTGAGAAACTACTAATTCCATCTTAGGTGTTTTACCGTTCGATGATAGTGCTCCTGATTCAGAAATCACAACCTTCTGACCGTTAATTGTTTGATAACGAATACAGAATTGAGGAATCAAATTCTTAGTCTTCGCATCTTGACGTTGGCTGTTTTTAGGGATCAATAGACCGAAGTTATTACGAACCCCTACTCCTGCTCCACCGTAAAATGCGCTATCAGAGAATGGTTGATAACGAGTGAAGTTGTATTTGCGTTGGTATGGAGTGAATGACTTAAAGCCTCTTGCAAGGTCTAAATTACTCATATCTCCTGATTGTGCATACAGTATCGCACCGTTGTTAAACTCGTTACCTAAAGAGTTTTGAATGTCGATAGTCTGGTTAATATCAGACAACCAATCGTACTCTGCCGGGCCTCCTTGTGCATCTAATTGACGCTCTAAAGTGGCAAGCGTGGTTTGTGCTCCCCATGAACCATAAGTTGTGTTGATACCGTTAGCCTTAACCTGTTGAATAACTCCCGCTGTTCCTGACTCTGCATAACCTAAGTTGTCTGTTAAGTTAGAATCCAAAAGCATAAGTTCTTTCTCAAGCATCCATTTCTGATTGTCATCTGCCAGTTGCTTATACTTGTAATAATTCTGACCTTCAAATTCAAAGTCGATACGTTCAGCCAATGACAAATCTGTAAACTTAGAATCTTTACGTAACTGAGAACAGTAATTGGTGTATTTGTCAATGTTCTGAACAACTGTTGCAGTGTAATCAGAAGCCTCACCTACGTATTTGAAACCACGGCATTGTAGTTCATCTGTAGCGGCAACCACCGAAGCATTTGTTCCTGCTACTACCGGAGTAATAGTAAATGTGTGAGCACTTGGTGTTGTTTTATTGGTTGCTGTAACACGAGATTCTACGCCTGTACGTGAGTTGAAATAAATCATACCTACCTCAGGTGTTGAACGAGTTCCTGCTGCTGAATAACCACCTGTAGTTGAAATGGTGATTGTTGCTGCTGCTGAGTTCGCTACCGTAACGTCTGCCGTAGCCTTAACAAAGCTCATGTGGCGACCTGCTGACTCGTACCAATAAAATAGTTTATTGTCGGTAGCAAGTTCATTTCCGGCAAGCTCGTTCATCATAATGTATGGAACGAATTTGTACTTGTCGATGAAGCCGTTGTAGGCACGAGGAACAATAATGTTCAACTCGGAGATAAGAGTACCCGCTCTCGAAATGGTGGGGGTACTATAATTAGATGGTAATTGTGGCATTTGTCTTTTGTTTTAATTGATGAATATTATGCGTCTAATGCAGTCTCAGCAAACGATTTTGTCACAACTCCTGCGGGTGTCGACTTCCCTTCAATCGGAATGTTCTTAATGTCTCTTGCTATAACTTCTTTGGTTATGGCAGGTTTAGCGTGGGTTATTGCAGATGCAATGATCTTGTCGATGTTTTTAAGTTTAAACCTATCCTCGGCAATCTTTAAAACATTCTCTACACCATTGTCATCTACCCAACCAAGCTCTTTCGCCATTGCAACACCGTCAAAGGTTTTCATGTATTGAACTTGTTCCTTCCTTTCCTCGTCGGTTACTTTGTAAGAAACTTCCTCGTCTCCTACTTTGAACTTTAACTCAGATAGTTTTGGAACTTCACTCTCTACATGAGCTTCCCATTGCTTCCTGTATGCGTCAATCTCTTCCTGAGATGGCGCATCGGTTGGTTTAGGTGCTTCTGTTGAAGTTATTTTTGGTAATACTACATTTTTCTTTTGTTCGTTCAGCCATTTACGGGCATCGCTTGCAGATACTTCTAACAGGTCTAATTTTTCTTCGACCGCCTGATTGTGTTTAACTGCTTCTTTATATTCATCAGGATTAAGCGTTTCGTCAATGGAGTCTAAGTCGATAGGCTCTAATGAACGACCATATTCTGATTTGAATTTAGCATCAATATTCTTTTCGTTGTAATGGGGAAACTCTTTACGCAACTTCTCCTTAACTACATCCACATCGGACATTCTATCGTAGTCCTTGAATTTCTCTTGAAGGTATCCGTAAATAACATCCTCTTTACCTTCTTGGAGTGCTGCAAGTATCTGTTGAGCGTTTTCATCCAATTCAGGATACTTCTCAACGATCTTTTCTACAATCTTCTCCTGAATAATAGGATCAGGCTTTGTTTCTTCTGCTGCCGGAGGTAATGTTTGATTTTCCTCTGGCTTTGGTTCTTCTACAGGGGGTTGAGTTTGTTCCGGTGTTGGTTCTGGTATAATTTCAGGTTTTGTTTCTTCTACCTGAACAACCTCGAAGTTGTCATTCATAGCATCTTCGAAGCTATTTACTTTTAGAATTTCTGCCATTTTATTTCCTTTTTCTCTTGTTCAAAAATATACAATAAATGCACTGTTTTTTACATAACAGGCTGTTGCTCCTGCATCTGAGGTTGTGCCATCTGCTGTTGTTGAGCCATCATCTCCTGTTCTTCCATCTGCTGCTCCATAGCCATGTCCTCTAATTCTTCTGCAAGTGTTTCTTCCTGAGTTTTGTTCACAAGCCCAATCCCTGCGAATACCCAAGGAGCTTCTGCTTGTACCTGTTCGATTGTTTTCCCTTGTGTAAGTAAACCTTCTACAACCTTGGTCTTAAGAATAGAACTGAATGTTACAATCTCTTTAGTCTTAGCCGCCTCTGTTTCTTGTCTTAGATATTCAAGTTTATTATTGTGCTGTTGAGTATCCAAGGCTTTATCTCCTTCACTCTTAGCTTGCGCTGCACGTATTGCCTGTTCTGTATTGGCTTCTGAATTTATTTTAGCTTCCTCTATTGCTTCTTTTCTACGCTTGTTGTAACGTGCCATTAAGAAGGCTGTAGCGTACTTGATATTGGTCTTAGCCAAACGTCTTGCTTCGGTTATGTCAGGCAGCATTGTAGGATCACCTGCGAGAACCACTTGGCAATTGTTTTCAAATTGTATTTGTTCTCCATCATCCAATATCGCCTCTACCTTAATGTCGAAGTTGGTTTTCTCAAAGTCATCGGATGCTTCTAAGCGTATGTACTCAACTTTATCTGTGCCTAAAGCTTGTATATAGCCGTCATAGCCTCCTTTTTGGTAAACCAGTATATCCCATCCCCTCATCTGAATTAGCTTAGCTGTGCGCCTGAAAATATTCAAATAAGCATTATAAATGTAGTTTGACGCACTCTCTCCCTGCTTTCTTGCATCTTGGTATACTTTTGCTCCTAATGCTTGGTTACTTATTTGACCGGAGTCTATACTGTTAGACCCAACTATGATTATCAGTTTTTGGTATTCAGACTGCCATTGCTGCTCTAATGCTTCTAATTTATTAGAATATGGAGTCGTGTTGTATTGAATGGGTGCAATGCGTTTAGTTTCGTTGTCATCATCCAATCCTTTGTAGTACTTAACACCTGTTTGTAGCCATATTTCCATTAGCTGCATTGGTGAAACTACTCCTACTCCTGCTCCTAAATCAATATCCGACAGTCCGGTTATATCAACATCGTATCCATCAGGAACAGTCTTGGCAATAATCAATTGTGTTTTAAGGCTCAATAGCTGCATCATCTTGATAGAAGGAATCATTGTTTCTATCAAAGGAGTATTGGTCATGCCTGTGTTGTTGTGCATAAACACAACGTATGGAGAGTATATTTCAGTAAGGTTATCCTGCGGCTTAATCATGTTCTTTGTTAAACCCCACTCTAAAAGATGGTTGGTGTCTACAATCCAACAACCTGTATAAGAAACGTAGTATGGTTTTGACCTTTCGTATTCCTTACCTTCTTTTATTTTGTTTGTTTTGTCAAGTACTGTCTTACCGTATTTATCGCTGTTTATCTCGTATGTAAGGTTATAAAGCGTCTTGTAGCACAATTCTACCACCTGAACCCTAAAACCGTCATAGGGACGAGCTAATGCGTTCACATAGTCCACATTCCACGTATAGTTCCAATCAGTTCTGTTGCCGTACCTGCCTGTGTGTGATTTAGCTAAATCGTATAGCTGTTTCTCTGATATTTTTTTAGGATAGCGAAGTCTTATCTCTGAGATAGTAGCCCACCTTTGTTCTCCCTGCCATTCCCATGTTCTGAAATCGTTCTCTTCGCTGTAGGAGGTTATAAAGTCTTCCGGTTTAACATTTCTGTTTTTTATTCTACCGTTCTCATCCAGATAGGTTTTCACTACAGCAAATCCGCAATGAATAATGTCATCTAAGATTTTATCTTTAATTACATCACTCCAACTATTATCGTACAAAACCAAATCAATCAGATTTTGCATGATAATCTCTTCACGCTCTTTGTAGTTGAATCCGAACTGTAGTTCTAACTCTTGTTCATCTTGTGGATCGGTATCTTTAAACTCTTCTAATTGTACTCCGGCTTCTCCTTGTAGTTGCTGTATCTTCTCTTTGTTCTTTAGCTTGAATAGCGCATTAGCCTTTGCTTTCTCTTTTTTGGATTGGGTGAACGGATCGATAGCATCGCATGAAATCTTCTCGAAGCGTTGGTTGTATCTGTCTTTTACTTTATTGATAATTGGTATAGCGACCTTACAAGGTGTGTAATCTAAGTTGGCAATATTAAGAGTTCCATTGAAGGTAAATCTATCAATGTACTCCTGCATAGTCTGCTTCCCTAATCCAAAAGACCTATTGTAATCGTAGCGAAGCTTTCTTTGTGCCCAACTTTCGTTACCGTAACCATTTCTGAATCTTTCGTAACAGTCTTTTATAACCTTCAATCCAAATTCGGCTGAATCCTTATTTTGATCTGTATCTAATGGATTGGGTAGTGAGCTAATATCAGCCATGTACTATTTGTTTATTTACCTGTTATCAAAGGTAATCGTTTCAATTGTATGTATTTTCTATGCAGACTGCTTAACAACGTGTAGTATAGACAGCTTGCTTGGTTCTTTTTTCTTAGTATTTACGCCATCTGTGCCACCAATTAAAGCCATAAAGAAAGCAATGGCATCATCGAACTTAGTTCTATCTTCTGGATCAAAGTTGATAAGCTGCTTAACTAACTCAACAAAGTAAATCTTGTGATACCTTGTCTTAATATACTCATCGGCTATCTGAACCTGTTTCTGTAAAGCAAAGGCATCATTCGATGGTGTACCGTATTTTGTCTTTACATTCTTTCTCTGAGGGTCAATGGTACATTTAGGTCGCCACATAACGTATTGCTTGAATCCTTCCTCTATAAACTTCTCGTAGAAGTCATCCACGTTAGATTCATAGTTTGCCTTGCACCCGTAGTATTGGCACAATAGCATTATGTTTCGGTGGAAGTCTGATTTGAATTTAGTTCTCTGAGCATATCTAACAACGCATAATCCGCTATTTTCAGGGTCATTTATATCTCCTTTACGGTATACATACGCTACACCCATTGATTTCTCTGTTCCGGTAATAATAGTAGCAGCAAATGGATCGACACCTATAGCAAAATTAGAATCGTTGTCCGGTTGCCATAGTCCCGATGAGTGAAACTTTCTTTTGTTGCTTTCTTGTGGGTCTTGAAAATCCCATACCATTTCAAAATAACCTTTAGGGTCATCTCTCCATTTAACTAACCCTGCTTCGGTTTTGTAGAATGTTACCTTACGAACAATATTCTTTGGCGCATTCTCATCTTCTCGCTCATTATTCCCTTGTAGGTAATCTAATTGATCTTCTAATAAATCGTTATCGAAGCACCCACCAAAGTTTTTAAGCTGCCATACGTGCTTTATAGTAAGAGGGTCTTTACGTTGCGCTGAGGCTAAGTCATTCCCTTCTAATCCCTCCCAACTATCTAAAATATACTGTCTGGCTAATTCTCTTTTAGAATAACCGTATTCATCTACAAACCATTCTCCCGTAACCGGATGTTGAGCATAATAACCGAAATCAGCAGGAATAAATAATCTTGTGGCAAGAGCAGGGTTTCTTCCTGTTTTTACATTTATCTTTTTTGAATCTGCCCTTTCCCAGACGAGTTTAAAGTACTTACCACCCTTTTTCTCCATCTCTTCCACAGTAGTGGTCTTTAATCCCTTCCCTGTTATGGTAGCAGCTTTCATAAGACATTTCATTACTACATCATGGCGTTCATTTACGTTAGCATCTACCGTCTTTCCCTCCTCATCTCCAAAGTAAGTATCTAACTCCTCTCCGTCATATCCAAGCTCCGATGAAGCTCTGAAATCTATCTTTGAATTAAGAGCCTCTCCATATACTTTCTTTTCCTTACCTGCTCTCTTTCTTGGTTCGTAAAATTCCAACACACTTGCAGGTCGTGTCTCTCCTGTATCGATAGGCTTGAGCCATTCAGGAAGAGTTGACCAAGATGCTACCAACTTGTTAAAAACGCCTTTACCGTCACCGTTGGTTTTTGATTGTATACCACCGTATGAAAATTGCTTTAGTACAGTCCTGATATACAAAATGCAAGTACCCCACACTGTTTTACCAAAACGTCTATTTGAAACCAATAACCCAAAGGCGAGGTTGCTATCTAATTCTATTTGCCTCCACCAATAAAAAGCATCTCTCTGAGCATCAATGAAGACTAATCGCTTACCCCTATCTCTCCAATAATTCAGAAAAAAATAATTGTATCCAGTCAGCCATTCAAGATTGCCATTATTAAAGAACCAATAACCATTATTTATCCTATCTGCCTCTTGTTGTAAAAACTCATCTGTTGGCTCTTCTCCACGTTTTGGCTGTACTGTATAGTTGAACTTTTGCTTTTCTTTAGGCAGATTATAATTCTCTATTTTATTCCATGCAGGAGGCTCAGGCAACATTGTTGTGAGTTCACCTACAGTCCTTTGCCTTTGGAAAGACTTTATTGCTTCTTCGACTACTACAGATGGCTTACTCATTGTCCTTTTTTAATACAAAGTCTTGAATGTTTCTTTTCTTAGTTACCGTTGTTGTTACAGTTTCTACTTCTTCCTTTTCACCCTTAACTGACGTATCAGGTTCTTTAGCCATCAACGCTTTTATCTTAGAGGCTTTGTCCAACACTTTTAGTATATTATCGAGCTTTTTATCATCACCTAATACAGAGCCTTTAGAGCGACTTTCTCTTATTTCTGATGCCAAGGTCGAACAAGTTAAATCAAGCTCTTGCAGAAGCTCTGAATAGCCTGTATTTTGATTTTTAGCTTTAGTCTTCATCTACTCTTACTTTAATATTAGTCCATCCCTTTACCCGTTTTAGGTTTTCATTAAATCCTTTGATGAGTATTCGGTTTCTTTTCTTGTGTTCTTTCTTTATTTCGGCAAATAACATCTGTCCTTTCACACTGAGTACATACGAGTGCTTCCTTCCTGTGAACTTTTCTATCAATCCGTCATGGCGAAGTTTATCAAGCCAGTAGAATACATTTTTGTAAGTAAACCCAAATGTTACAGCATCCATAGCCATAAACCAATTATGATGCGCTATAATCACAAATAAGGCATAGTATCTTGGTCTCCATTCTCTCTCCCTTAACATCTCGCTAATCGTTGCAAATGCTGTGATACCATCTATAAAGTTGGTTGACTTTAGCATCCATAGTTTTAGCTTGTCGTTATAGATTTCCCTTGCCCTATCGTTCATCTGTTTTTGGGTAACAATGAAGTTCTCTTTCTTCCTTTGCCAAATCTTAGAGTTTACTTTTTTTACAACCCTATCCCTTTGTTCTCTACTTCTTTGGATTTGCTTTTCTTTGGATTTACGAAGCTTATTGTTTTGCTCCATCAAGTAATCTATACGCTTATCCTTTCGAGCAATGATTTCATCCTTCTCTGAATCTACAGCTTTGCGTACACGTCTTGTTATCCTTGGCTTAACAGGGAGTATTTCATCTGTTTCTAATAATTTAAGCCTACCCATATCAAACCTCCACAATCTTGTTATTTACCAGTTTGCAGGTCATCCATTCAGAGGTTATTTTGATGTATTTTTTGCCATCAACTTCTAATTCGTACTGATTGTCATCATAACTGATGATTATATCCCCCTCTTTAAAAAACCTGTCTTTAGGCGCATGGGTGATTTTCACTTGAAGTGCTTCTTTCTTTTCAGCCCAAGGAACTAAGTATATACCGCTATCGGTCTTTACTCCTTCTGTATAAACCTGCTCTCCTAAGAATGTATTAGGCATCATGGTGTATGATCCGTCCTGCTCTATCTTTAAGAATACCTGACTCTTTTTGATGAAGTGGCAAAGCTGTCCTTCGTATTCTAATTCACTTCCGGTATCTATTGCCAAGTAGTGAACGAATATCTTTTCTCCTTTTTTTACAGGAAACTTAGGGTTCTCAGAGATTACAGTTGCAATCTGTGGGTTGGTTTGCTTCTTATCCCTGTTCTCATCCCATTTCTGTACGCCATTTACTTCTTCAAACAGCCATTGATCCGGTCGTATAAAGTCACCGAACTTCTTATTGTGGTTCATATCGAAAGCCACTAATATCCAATCATTAATACATTCCATAAATTCTCTCTTGTTTATGTATACTTTTGGTTTAAGTAATTATTTATTCACTAATTAAAATCATTTAAAGCTTATGGCACAACTATTAGTATTTGTCAGCGTGGCTCGTGATGGTGCGGCTTATGCTCAAACTATCGGAGTTCCAGTATCAAGGGTTCTTACCGTAAGACCCGCTACAACTGGTGAGATCGCCTCTTTTTCAACTGCCTTAACAGGAATTGAAGTTGAATACATTTACGGTAACTCCCGAAGGATTCAGACATTCCTCTCTTCCACGGCAACAAATACCGTATTTACTGCGGCAAACGCATAAACGAGCAAAGCCCCTTGAATTATCTTGGGGCTTTTTTGTTTCTTATAAACTCGTACTTTAACTCCTTATAGAACTTTTGTGTGATGTCTATCCTGTCACCCACAGGTAGTGTTTGAGATACCTCCCTTAACTTTCTTGCTACTTTACCTTTCATACTTTTATTCTCTCTTGTGACCCAGTTACGCTACTGCTATTTGCAGGAATAAGTTTAACTGATTATGTGCAATGTGCGAATTTTTGGCTTGTGTTTTTTTAGCCTGAAAGACCTTTACTGTGGGAGCGTGTCGTTCTTTAGGTATTGGTAGTTTAACATCAAGGTTGTCCGGTTTCTCCATTTCTTTTATCAGAGGCTTTAGAGCTACTGAGTTCATCTGCCAGTTCCTTCCGTATAGTCTGCTTGCGTTGTTTGCCGTTACGTCTGAGGTGTGGAAGATGATATTGAATAGCATCTCTTCAAATAGCTTGGAGTCGCCTGTGTTGAAGTAGTATACAGCTTCATGCAGAAATGGGTGCTGTATCAATTCCTTTACTTGTTGCGTGATAGTCATGTACGTGTGATTTTACATCAAATTTAGACTCTTACAACAACATTAGCAAATAATTGGTTCACACCCATTTTAAAGCCTATTTGAATAACCATTTTTGAATGATTTCCACTAACTCATAAGCCCTCTCTTCACTTTCTACATTTATCTCTAAAGCATCTTTCTGTGTCGCTAACTTCACAAACCATACACCCTCTTTATTCCAATAAGCTGCTGATACTTGATGGATTGCATCTTTTCTGTAGTAAGATAATTCTCCTACAATGTTATCTTCTGTTCCTAAGTACTGATCTTCCTCGTCCTTGTACTTTGTTTCGGTATACTTAACACTAAATTTCAAATAGGTATCGTAAAGTTGAAGAATGCAAGGACTTCCTACTACCTCAATTGAGTTTTTACCTCCTGTTAATTGTTGCTTGATTTCTATCATTGTTTGTTGATTAGTGATTTTATCCATGGATACTACTTCCTTCAATGAAGGTTTGCCATCTACAGTACATTTCTATCTCTTGGTCTGTAGACAGGTTTAAAAGATTGCCATGCCATTCTAACTGTACGTTCTGTAGAAAGAGCTTATTGTCTTTTCTGTAGGCTCTAAAGTGGTTATTGAATTGCAATACGGTCATCACATCGCCTAATCTTACGCTGTTGTTATCTTCCACCTCCAATATGCAGTTTACAGATAAGTAAGGGTCTTTAGTAAGTATCCTCTTTCCACCCTTTGTTGTTCTTATAGGGAATACCGGATTAGCGGTAATGTTAATCCCTATTATTTTAGTTTTTATTATCATTTATAAAACAGTTCTATAGTTTCAATCCAATGTTTATATCCTCTTTCTTTACACCAATCGGGAGTATGCTCTGCCGGAATCCTTTTGAACTTCATGTTATTACGATCAATTACCAAGCACTTCCCGTAGTTCTCGCTGTACTTCTCTAAAGCTGCTAAGAACTGTTCTAAGTCAGGTCTGTCTTTAGTGATGTTGTAGAGTTGTTTGAGTTTAACTCGTTCGTCTACGTTTTTAAAGATTTGCTGCTCGTAGGGGGTTAAACTATCCATTTACTATTTTTAATAATATGTCTACATGGCAGGGCTTATCAAGAGCGCAAAAGCAAGCAAGATTTTTACCTCGTAGTTTTCCTAACTCGTACATAATAGACCCATTTCCCTCTACTTCATCATACATTAAATAGTTCTCCCATTGCTTTTCATATAAGGTTACTGCAAGTTCATAATCAAGTACTGTATTCTCGTCAATCTTGTTTAAGCGCATAAAGTTTTCAGTATAGGGTTGCCTAAGCGAAATACCTCTGCCAAATAAATCAGTTTCCTTAAAGTATGGATTAGGAAAATAATCACACTCTTTTATGGTCTTACCTACTTTGTAAATATTACCAAACTTAGTAGGTCTGCCTACGTAAGCTGTATTCTCTGGCATCTTCCATCCTTTGGTTCTTTTTCTTTGAACTCTTATTGGTTTACTTTCCATAAATTGAAATCTATTTGTGATTTTATGTCCTCTGCGAACATTGTTACTTCTGTTAATTCTGTCTTTCCTTTTGATACCCATCGGTCGTACTGTAATTTGTAGATAGGGCGATCAAGTTTTACTTTCTTTTTCTCTACTATCTTGTGGGTTACTATCTCCTTTACTGTTACTGTAGAGTTGAAGAGAGTTCGGTGGAACTTATCTCCTACTTTAAACATTTGCTGTGTTCCTTGTTGAACTTCTTTTCGGCTCTATCTTCTCCTCACATCTTACCCATTGTAAATGTTACGTAGATTATCATGATATAATAAATAATCTCTCTCTTCATATTGCTTCTATTTGCTTGTTTAATATTTCTAATTGTCTTTTTAAATCTGCTTAAAATGTCAACTCTTCTGTTGGTTCATTTGGATCGAAGATTGGCATCTCATCTTTTTTTGGCTCTTCTTTAATTTCCGTTTGTGTGCCGTTTTTTATTAGCCAATTCGTATTATCCCAATCTGATCCGACTTCTACAAATCTGCCATTATTCATATTGTATCGAACTTCAACCTTACCTGTTTCTCCTAAATGCTCATGCTTAAACTTCTGTATATAAACCTCACCCTTGGAAGTCTCAAAGTTCCTGTAGTAAGTTATTCCAATGTCAGGCTTGTTATACCAGTTGGCAGAGTCGGATATATCGTAAAGAGAAGGGACTTCGTGAAGTGTCGATTTAAACATCTTCTTTATCTTGGCAGGGTGGGCTACTATAATCGTGAAAACACTATTCTTTTGGTTGAATTTTATCACGTTATCCAACTGCCTTGATATGTACTCTGTCTTGTCTTCTGATTTCTCTTTTTTGTGTTCAAGCTTATTCCATGGGTCAATTATCAATCCCTTGATGCCCCTTGATGACACAAGTTGTTTAGCTTTTAGGAGTATGTTATCTACAGAATAGTCTTCATCTTTCGGCTCAATGAAGAAAAAGTGGTTGGATATAAATTCCTTTGCTAAGTCTTTCTCCATGGTTGTAAACCCAACTCCTTTTCTCATTCTCTTACCAAGCAGCAACTCACACACTTTTGCCATAAAAATCTTTAGTGGCTTGTGTTCAGGGGAGAATATACCCCACTTCCAACCATGGTTTATTGAAAGGCACGCCATAATCATCAAGGCGAATGGAGATTTGCCATGGTTAGGTATCCCTGTAAGTACCATAAGTTGCCCCAACTCAAATGAAACTTTTTGGTCGAAAGAGGTTAACCCACCTGTTACAACTCCCCTTCTCAATCCATTTTGGAACAGGTCTTCCATATCATCCCAAATGGAGTCAGCAGTAATAATTCCGTCTATTGGATATTGCTTTAAATTAGCCTCTATAAAGCAACTTTTTAGGTCTTTTGGTAGTCCTGCCTCCAAAAAGCTATTTGCGTCCTTATACGAGCCGAAATCGACCTTAAAACAGCGTTCTTTTCCTAACCTCCTTGCCAACTCATCACGTAAACATATTCCGGCTTCATCATTATCTGTAGCAATAATTATTCTTTTCTTGTTTTCAAAGTACCCTATGCAGTTGTCAAGGTACTCAAGATTGACATTGTTAGACCTTGATGCTCCGTTTGGAACTGACACTACAGGTTCAAGTCCTATCTCTATGCAAGACAAGGCATCCATCTCTCCTTCTGTGATTATGCACCAATCTGAATCTTTAATTGAGTCAATGTTGTAGAAGATCAATTCGGCATCCTTAACCATCTTGAAGTTCTTCCGAGCGTCCCTGTATTTGATGTTGACTAATTCGCCATTTCTGAAATAGTTGAACTGAATCGTTTTTTCATCGTTCTGAGTTTGCGGCATATACTGCATTCCTTCGGTAACGTTCAGTTTGTTTAACGTCTTTTGAGAGATCCCCCTTTTGAAAAAGTAATTAACAGTCTTCTCGGAAAGCTGAGTTGTGTTTACAAATTTAGGTTTTGCATAAACCTTAGCCTTTGGTTCAAATATTGGAACTCCTACCTTACCATGGAAGTCGCAGGTATCGTTATGGCAATTATATGTGCCGTTTGTTACGTCTACGCTTAAGCATGGATCGTTCTTCTTTGTTCTTGTATGGCTACATTGAGGGCAAAGTGTTTTGCCGGAGGTATGTATTTTACGTACATCAATACCAAGTTGAGTCAATAGTTCTTTGTTATCCATTTCTTAGTATACCATGGGTCTGTCAACTAATCTTAAAGCATTGAAGATATTCTGTATCCCAACATGAGGATTAAAGTCTACCTCTCCTAACTTTAACTTATCGATTGCTTTTTTTAAGTCCTCCAATTTTAAGTTAGGCTTTAGTTCATCTATACTTTTAGCCCAAGCAATAATGTTTTCGTCCGAAATAGGGAATGGTGTAAGTTGATTTACGTGGTAAATAATTTTACCAATTTGCATTTCACGATCACTAACTGAAGATTGATTTTTGTTGTCCATTTTTCTTTTCTGTTTTGTTAATCCAATTTGTTAATACCTTTTGTTTCCAATTAACAACCTTATTGCCTTTTGAGTCATGCCAGTTACTCTCAGCGTAATGATCGTATGCCTTTTTTGCCAATGATATGTCGGCATCTTTTGATTTAAAATACTCTTCAAATTCTTCAATCGTAGGTATATCCTTTAGTATAGTTTTATTTAGTTTACTATCCTCTAGTATAGTTTGTGGTTTTTTGATAGCACTACTCTTTGATAAACCAAGTAATTGATAACCTAAACTTTTTAAATGCTTGCATAAACTATCATAATTCATACATTTATTATTTCTGCGATAGTAAGCATCTTGAATACTATCAATAAATGATTGACACCATATTATCTTGTTTTCCCACAACATCTTGTCAAATACACTCAGTCTTGTAAGGTCTGTAATTATGCTCAAAAGAGTTTGTTCGGATATATGGCACTTCGCAGCTAAGTACATTATTTCGCCTTCATCGTTTAAGTCCAAATAATGAAATTCTGTAGTGGCTAACTTTTCCAGTATTTTAAACCAAGTGGCATACCCATCGTTCTTGTACTTATTCTCAATAGAGAACATCTTTTTCCCATCACTTATTAGGTGTGGAAAGTAATCGACTGTATTTCTTTCGGGTCTTGCCATGTTCTTTATTTTTCACTTTCTACACTCGATTCTCCGAAAATATTATTAAAATCTTCATACAGCTTTTCTTTTTCATCAAACGATATGCTTTTAAATAATTTATCTTCGGTAGTAAAGCATTGGTTTCTTGGTATTTTTAATCTTTCGAAACCTCCATACTCTTCTCCCAATAATAAGTAGCTACAACTTTTAGTATGATCTCTTTCAAGGTTAATTATAAGTCCAGTTACAATATCCCTATGAACGGCATTGTCTTTTAAATAATAAACCTCATCACCTATCTCAATTCCGTATTCAATTCGTGTTTTGTTTTTGAATGTTATTTTCATGTTGTTATAGTATGAATATGTTTCCTAAACGTCTTGCTAATTCCTTGGCTACAATTGCTCTTTTGTCTTCCCAAGTCCAACTTTCCTGATTCATCTCTGTTTTTAATTGATCTCTCCACGCTACACAGAGATCAATTAAGGAGCATAGGTCGGCAATGCTTAATTGCTCAAGTGCCTCTTTATTTACTTCGATCATATTACGTGTTTTTAAATTCAGCTAATCGAATGATTCTGTAAACGGTGATTGGGAATGTGCCTAAGTCTCTTGCTACACCAAAATCTTCTCCGATATGGCATACATTGCCTTTAGCATCCAAGCAAATAGTTGGCACGTACTTGTAAGGTTTAAACCATGATGATGCTTTGTTTACCCAATTGCTGTGACTGTGAAAGTGGAATAGTTCCTCCATGTTGATTAATTTCTGATCCATTTGTTATTGATTTTGATTACACTTTGCGAAAGTTTAAAGCCAAAAAAATCTATGCTATGATGATAGTAGCACCGTTGATTTCAATGGCTTTAATTTGTTTTGATTCGATTTTCTTGTCTACTGTCGGTCTGCTTATCTGATAAGCTTTAGCATACTCACTCTTTGTGTAAGTTTTGCTTGGAACGATCTCTATTGGTTTATCCTGTTTCATTGAGTCAAATATACGGATACTTTACAAAATGTCAATAGGTAACTGAATATTTTTTATTTTTCTCTTCCTCAATAATCAACTCCCTTGCTTTCCTATATCTCTCAATAATATTCTCCCTAAAGTTGAACTCCAACTGTCCTCCTTCCTTCTTTGGCTTCTTTATCTTCGTTTTAAGACGTTTCATAGTCTTGGACAAGCAAATACACTGCCACGTAATTATAATCGATTGTAGAGGCTCTGAGATAGCTTATTTTGGCTTTAAGCAACATTCAACAACCTTAGCATTCTTATTTATCAGCCAAGGCTTTATTTCCTGTAGTGTTTTACCTTTCATCCAAGCATTAATGTGTGCCGTTTCTATGATTGTGTTGTTAATGGATACAATACCAAAGGTGGCGTAATGTATATCTATCCAAAAAAGACGTTCGTTCATGGTTTTTTATTTTGGACAATAGCTATAGATTGCTAATATGATTCCCAAGACAAAGGCAAAGGTTAGTACGATAATGATGAAAATAGAGAGGAAGCAGGAGTGTCGTGGGCGGGTCATGTACAAAGATAGGGAAAAGAAAAAAGCCCCCGATTAAGAGGGCTTGATTTACCGCTAAAGACTTAGCAGAACTTATGCAGTTTCTTTTGGTATTTCAAGAAAGTCAAAACACTCTTCTCTCAATTGATCGATAGCCTCTCTTGTAGAGTAGCTGTATTCGTAAGATGGATGACCTAAGTTTTGAGTAGCCTGTAAAAGCTTTTGTTCGGTTTCCTTAAGAAGTTCAACTACTTCTTCTTTGGATAAATTGTCTACGTTGTTACTTTTCATTTTTGCTAAGTTTTACTTTGGCGTTATTGCCGGATCAAATATAAGAAAAAACCCTGCCGGAGATAATCACAAAACTTCGACAGGGCTGAAAGAGAGTTATGGAGAACTCAATGGCGAAAGTAAGGGTAATTAGCTTATATTTGTGATGCCATTCGAGCAATGTAGCCAGTGGTTAAATTAAAACATCATGGATAGTAAAATCAGAGTCGAATACGATTTCGACACCAAAGAGCCTTATTTACAAATCACCCTCGGTCAATCAGAAGATTTACGTGACCAAATGCTAAAACACTTCGTACAGTCAATTTCACTTGGTTCAAGCTACTTAGGGGTGATTTATCCACCTAATAATAAAGATAACTCAGTAGTCCAAATCAGAATGTTTCCTAATACTACAGAGGGGTAGTAGCAATAAAAAAAGCCCCTACATCTCTGTGGGGGCTAAACCTAATTATAACAATGAAAGAGCCTTACTTGTCCTCAAAAAAGCTTAACTGATTGGTGATGGTATTTGCGTTCTTACCTTTCTCCCATTCTTCGCATTCAAACTCTAATGTTTCCAAAGAAGCCTGAACTAAGTGATTCAAAGCATAATGCTCAGGGTCTTCACGATCAAAATAGATAACTCCTGACTTTAAAGGGCAAATGTCGCCTTTGCTGTTCTCCTTGTACCCAATGATTCTAATTCCTTCAATCGAGTCTTTGCCGAAAGTGTCGATACGTGTTACCTGCACACCTTCAAAGCGGTCATCGTCATCAAAGTGAAGTCCGGTAAACCATTCTTCTGCTGATAAGCTTTCAGGAATAGCTACTTTGTGGTCTACAAGTTCTGTTTGAAAGAGCAAATGTGGAATAAATCTGCTAAAAGCGTTGGATAGGTGGCGGTGAACAACCTTATCTGATGTTTTTTTGATCGTAGCAATTGCCGCATCGTCTACGCCATTTACACCTACCTCTGTTTGTCTGTAATCTAATTTAAGTAATCCCTTTTTGGTGAGTTCGCACTTTAATAGTCTCATTATTTTGTTGTGTTAGATGTGATAAAGTTGTAAAATTCAGTTGCTTCTTGTGTTATTTCTTCTGATGATTTTGGTATCATTTCTCCCATATCCGTTCTTTTATACCTTTCTACCATCCTTAAACAGTCAATCTTTAACTCGAACAGTCTGCTGTTTACCCATTCAGGATTAATCATTGATTGAACACCAATTGTTTGATTTTCTACTAATTTACTCTCTTCCATTTTTGTGATTTTTTGTGTTTCAAATATACTTTAAAAATTGATTTTTGATTGTGTATTAGGGTCTTCGATAACTATCCCTAAGAACTCACTCGCCCATTTCTGTATGCTTGCGATATAGTCCATAAATTCAACCGTTGTAAGCTCAGATGTGGACTTTGTAACGGTTATTACATCTCCTGTCTTTTCGCTTATGATTTCTGTTTTTAGGAACTGTTCTTTCAGGAACTCATGCACCACCTCTGAGTTTAACTTGTGCCTCTCGTATCCGTTATCAACCAATCCATCAAGCACAGCAGGTATCACACAAGCGTGGTAATATCCGTTCTGAGGCAATGATCTTGTCTTCCGGTACTGGAACAGCTTCATCTTGAAAAGCTTTCCCTTGAAGAAGGTATTTACGTCCTGAATGAAGCCTCTCTTGTTGCGTATAGTAATTTCGCCATCTTCATTGCACTCGCAGATGTATTCAAGGTTTGCAGCCATAGGTTAATCCTTTATAAACGTACCATGTTCATTTGTTTTTCCAGTTCTGTTCTTTATGACCTGATAGGCACTTTCTAAGCAATCTTCAATATCAAACCCACATTGATTCGCCAAGATGATTAAAGTTACGACACAATCACCAAGTGCATCGATCTGTTCTTCCTTATTGTCCTTAATTAAAGCATCGCCAAGTTCTCCAACTTCTGAAACGGTTTTAGCGAACTGAACAAATCTGTTCTCATACTTTAAAAGGTTTTTAGATGCAGCCCAATCAAGAACGTTCTGCTTGTTACGCATAGGTGGAGATGCCTGTTCCCATATTATTTTAGTATTTACAGGCTCTACAGGCGATTCTTTTTCCTTTTTGATGTAATCATATACTTCTTGCATGTTGTTCGTTCCTAAGTCGTATATTACTTTTAAGAGCTTCCATACAGGGACACCTAATTCTAATGCTGCATAATTTAATTCATGTGGCTGTTGGCTGATTGTTTCGTGATCTTTCATTGTTGTGTTGTTTTTAGTTGTTTGTCTAATCCGGCTTTCTTAAGCCACATTTCTCTGAATTTCTTGTTTGATTCCTTATCTCTCCCTCTTTCGCCATCTACAAAGTCTGTATAGTCATGAATTAAGCTATTAAAAGCTTTTTCCAGCTTATCGTATTTAGCTTGTAGGGAGGAGAGTTCTTGGTCTATACGAAGGTCTTTCTTTAATCCTTCACTCATATCTTCTACACGTAGGATTTCTGCTATGTTGCTGCCTCTCCTCATCTTGTACCATTCCGGTAGATGATAATAAGACTCTTGTTCACCCTGAAAGTAAACCATTTTTGCCATCTGTTGAATGTAGTTTGCTACATCTTCGGGCAATTTGTATTTTATGGGTTCTTTAGTCATTTGTCAACCATTTATTTAAGTGATTTAAGTAATTCTTCTGCTTCTTTAATTGTATTTACCAATAGTTGATCTCTTTCTAAAAGAGCCAACCTGTTTTTTTCGTGTATTTACAAGTTGAAATCATTTAATAAGTCCACAGCGATTGATTTGGCATCGTAAGTTCCTTTTATTGAGTACGTCTTAGGTCTTATACATACTGTAGACTTACGGCTTTCTCTCAAGTCGTGTAAAGCTAAATTCCCCTCTATCGCAAAACACTCCTCTCCATCTACCAATCCTGTAAAGTGGTTTTTGAAACCCTTCCATTTAACCCATTTTATTCTCTTCATAACCATTTATTAAGTTTAACTTTCTTTGCTTGTTCTTTCTTCCTTGCTTGGTATTCCTTCCATGTAAGGTGTTCTATCTTTAGGATTTTAGGCATTGGGTAATTTGTCTTTAAATCCTATTATTTTCTTACATTCACCTGTACAAAAGCACCGACCATTTTGGCATCCTTTATAGATCGGAACCTTATTACCATCGTTGAACTTTTTTGCCTCTGACTTATATTTATCTACCAGCGATGATAAGTCTATTTGTTCGTCTTTATTGTCTTTCATTTTACGTTTTCTATTATCCAGTTAGCTAATTCAAGAGCGTGAGATGTTTTTAAAATACAATATGCCGTTCTCCCCGTATGTAGTGTGGTTTGAATTGTTAATGTGCCATTAAATGAATACATCTCGATCTCACCTTCAATGCCTTTTAATTTTTTCTCTTCCATTATTCTTCGCTTACTTTAAGTAAAAACTCTGCTAATTGACGGCACTCTTGTTTGGAGAGTTCTATATGGGCTATTTGATCTCCATTTATAGATTTTACCATTATTTTTTTATAAAAATCAGCTTTGGCAAAGATTAACCTGCTCCCTAAATTGGTAAATTCGATTTCTTCCATTGTTATTTAGTTTTTAGTGATTTTCTTAGTATGTTTTTGTTTCGATCCGGTTTTTATGCTTACTCATAACCCAATCTATAAATTCAGGGCTGTAAATATTCTTATCGAAGTTTATTGCAGCGAATATCCCGTGATACGTTAAAGCCATACAGTCGTATAAAATAGCAGCATACCTCTCGTTAATAGTCATAATCTTAACGGTTCTCCTTATTCCCCTAAATTGACATTCAACGCTTATAGACATTTTACTTTTTGTATAGCCCTTGTACTGGTTAAGCTTGGAGTATTTTAATCTATTTGATAAATTTTCACTTTGGGTACATACTTTAAGATTGCAAAGACGATTATCTAAAGGATTCCTGTTAATATGGTCTACCTTAAGAGACTTATCAGAAACTCCTAAAATAAAGCGACCGTATGATTGGGTTACTGTAACTCCATTATTGGTGTTAGATACATAACACTCTACATATCCCTTCCTTACTCTTATTGAAACATATCTCTTCTCAGTTGATTTATCAACCAATAACCTTTTGCCACTAAAATGCCTGAACTCACTATTGTCATCTAATAGACTATCAAGTTCGTCGGATTTAGCTTTATACGCCAATTCGTTGTCTTCTTTGCTAAACTTTAACCTTGCCTGTTTATTCCTATTCATCACCCATTTTAAAATTAAATTGAACCTTTAAGCCCTCGTCCATTAACAATTCTTTTCTCTTGCCCTTGTCGCCTTTCCAGAAGATAATAGGGTTTATTATAAACTCACCCTTATCACCGCTTATTAAATCCTTATCTCTAAGCCTTTTCAAACTTTTTGATATTGAATCATTTCTTATATTCAACTCGTTCGTTATTTCAAGCCTCCTCTTAGGCGTTAGGCTTACTTCACCAGTATCGAACAAAGCCCACTCATTAAGCTTTATAATCATCTTTATGTCGTCAGCATACTTTAACTCATAAAATGATGATAGGTAATTACAGAACGTCATAAAGAACTCCTCCTGCTTACCCATATTTATCTTGAATACTTTAGTAGTATCGGTTCTTAGAATCTCACCTGTCTCTGGGTCTGTGTATTCTGCTGTTTTACTCTCTATAAAATGTTTCTTTGCCATACTGATTTGTTTACTCAAAGATATATTAATTGGATTTATATTCCAAATGTATTTCATTATAAAATCAACAAACTTGGCATATACTCCAAGAAGTTAGGCATATATTCCAAGACATTAGGGTACGACAAATAGCTAACTCTCTGATTACTAATGGCATTTTTATAATCCCTTCTTATATTATTAGGTACTTATTTAATTAGTCTTTTATGTAATCGGTATACCCATACCTAAATGGACTGTTTATAGGTGAATGGGGTGGGTTTCTTTTATATGTTCGAGTAGTTAGGATTATCCTGCCTATTTAGACCACTACCCCATTCAAAAGAAACCCAAAAGCACAGACCGGGCACCCCTCACTTCCAAATCCTTTTATCACCCCTTATCACTCACTCCCTCATTAAACACCACAAAGCGAACGTCTAAAGCACGATTGATACTCAAGCCTTGTCATTGTATAGCTAAGCATCAAAGTAGCTTACACGCAAGCTAAGAAGGTAATTGGATTAACAGCTATAAAGATTATTGATAGGCAATAGACTGTTATAAGGATTATCTATATCGTTGTGTGATGGTATAGATTTTAGTGATAATCACCATCATTAAACCCTGAAATAAGCTTAAATCAAGTGATGACATAATAATATTATGATGTTGAATGAATGAGTTTAGGCAATAAGTAAATGAATGTCAGTTGATTAGGTGTATAAGATTGATTGATAAAGGAATAGGAGAGGTGTTAGAGTTGTTTAGGCTTGTTAGTATAGATGTTTAGGTAGAAGTGTGTATAGCCTATAGTTATTAGTTATAGGCTATACTTTGTTTGGGGAATGCAATGTCTGTATGCAATGTGATTAAGTTGGTTAATTAGTTCCTGTGTAGTTATTTCATTGTTGCAGGTTATAGAGATTGTTTCCTTCTTAATGTGGAATTGATATAAAGTTTCTGCGTTTAGAATATCTCTATAGTATTTAGTGTTTGGTAATGTATGTATCATTTGTTTTTGTATTAGCTGTTAGTTTCCCATATATAGTATTTAGTTCCTGATTTTGTGAATGCGTGGTAAATTGAGTAGGTTTTTTTAAAGTCTACTGAATAAGTGTATCGATCATGTGTTGCAGACTTTGGTAATTCGCGAGGGTGATTGACCTTAAATCCTTCTATTGTTTCGCCTGTGAATGTTTCGATTTTAATATAATCTCCTTTTACTGATTTCATAATGTTTATTTATTAGGGTTAATAATAATAGCGTTTGCCTGCTCTGTTAATATCTTTTCAATGTATGGCTTTACTTGTAATCCGTATTGTTTAGCTTGTTCAGTAAGCTTGTTTACTATAGTAGTATCTAAATCTATTAATTTCCGTTTCTTAATCATACCTCAAAGGTAATTATATATATGTATATATCAATAGCTAAATTATTTTTAATTTATTTTATGCGTTTAAATAGCAATGAAGGCTGTTTTTGTAATTATTTGCAATTTATTTTAAAAAAAGACTTGACACGTATATATATTTTTCCGTTACTTTGTTTCAACAAATCGGAACAATAGCGGTTTAGTTAAGAGGTCACAGATTGCACCTGTAAGCAATATGATAAAGTAGTTAAGAGCTACAATAGAAAAAGAGAATATGAAAACTTTAAGCATCCAAGACGTACAAATCGAGATTATTGTAGAGGACGAAACATTTAGCGCTCATGAGCAATTGGGCGAATGTATGAGTAAAGAAGAGATTGATTCTCTTTTGGACGAAGCAAGAAATGTGAATGTTTGGAAGTGGTGTATGGTTGAGGTTAAAGGCACTTACAAAGGCTTAACAGCTTCCGAATACTTAGGTGGCTGTTCTTATGAATCAGAAGAGGATTTCAAGAATGATTCTGGCTATTACGAAGATATGGTAAACGCTGTTATCTCAGACCTAAACAAACAGATTGCAGAATTAGTATCAGACTTTAATTAATCCTTTTACCCTTTAATCCTTTTCAAATGAAAAAGTCACACGTTGCAATAGCCTCTGTTTACGGTGGAATTATCCAGTATAACAATTGGGTTAAGTTTCCTAACTATTCAAAAGCCCCTGTTATAGATGGATATAAGCTATCCGGCTGTTGGTTGGTAGACCTTCTAAAGTTTCACAAATCACTTAATCAATCCCTTTAATCCTTTCAAACATGAAAACTTCAAAAGAAGCTTGTTTAAATAAGATAGCTAAATTAAGGTTACTGTATATCTATAAAGACCGTAACAAAACGATAAAGCAGGTTTATACGGTCGACTTATCAAAAATCGAAAAGATTGGCGGGTTAGGTTCAGAGGGCTACGGACTTATTTTCTACCCTGAAAATAAAAAAAGCAATACGGTTATTACATATACAGACTTGCTTTACTTGTTAAGAGGCGAAGAAATCAAAAACGAATCATTTACAGTACTTGCACTTTAATAAATCCCTTACAATTATGAAAACGCTAATAACAGCAATATTACTCTTTGCTTGCATGACAAGCTACGCCCAAACTAAGCCTTTTAAGCTATCTAAGAACGATACTGTAGTAAAGGATACAATAATTAACAAAGTGCCTGTA
>Ga0157372_10000758_pt1 | contig 35016 bp, 43 predicted proteins | sample C55metaG_FD_115307 | JGI IMG/M metagenome (GOLD analysis project Ga0157372, IMG submission 115307) | Corn rhizosphere microbial communities from Kellogg Biological Station, Michigan, USA - C5-5 metaG | ecosystem: Host-associated > Plants > Roots > Rhizosphere > Soil | place: USA: Michigan...
ACAAGAAACGTTTTTTTAACGGTCGTTTCGGTGCCGTTTTTGTCTTTTGCCTTGTAAAGCAGTGATAAAGAACTCATAATTACTCCTGTGAATTGATCCAGTCTTTTCGCATCAGGCCTCGAAACTGTTCCAGCAGTTCGGGGCTTTTTCTTTTGTCAGAAGCAGCGCCACCTGTTTAGCCAGGCTCGCCAGTTCCTCGTCCTCTACGCCCCATTCCAGAACAGCCAGAAGCATGCTCATCTTTGGTATGAAGCTGTCCTTCCACCGCGTGATCTGCGATTCGTTGATACCCAGCTCAGACGCTACGTTACGCTGTCCTCTCATCGCTATACGGTTGAGAATGTTGCTTGTAATTGCGTTGGCTTTCTTGCGGGTACTTGTGATTTCCATCTTGGATAATGTCCGTGTTGATTAATTAGTTACGTGCGAAGACCGTAAGCCTTCACGTTAAATAGTGTTGGGTTTTGCCACTTCACCAATTGACGGACTCCTGTCCACGCCTGGTGCCCGACCATATACCGGGTCGTTCGGAACTAAAAGTACAAATTAATTACGCAGCAATTTGCTGCTTACTGATACGTCGAATCTCTGCTGCTGAATACTTGCCGCCGGATGCTTTGGCGATCTTTCCTGCATAGTCCGTTTCACCGGTGAACTCTGTGCGTGGGAGTGAACCGCGCTCAAGCCACTTGTAAACAGCCTTTGGAGTCAGGCCGCAAACATCAGCCACAACAGAAACACGAACTGCTTTCAGAACGTCTCCCAACGTAATCGCGTTCATGGTTATCTCCCGTGGTGAACTTAGAGTACATATTATGACGGAACTGAAAGTACAGTCAATAGGTATTATGATTGAACCTATGGTTCAGGACAAAGAGCGTGATGGATTTCCGCAAAGGCTAGCGCTGGCCTGTGATAAGGCGGGGATTGCTGTGTATGGGAGGCAGGCTGAGATAGCTGTCAGGATAAAGAAAACACCTAAGGCGGTAAGTAAATGGTTCAACGGGGAGGCGGTGCCGCGACGTGACGTTACGGAAAAATTAGCTAAGCTTCTTGGTACGACTGCATCATACCTGTATGGATATACAGAAGAGGATGGCATTGTGCCTGGTCATATCGCAACCGCTTCTGACTCATATCGTGTTGATGTTCTTGATGTACAAGCGAGCGCAGGGCCGGGGGTGATGGTGACAAATGAATTTGTTGAAAGAATAAGGGCGATCGAATACACCTCTGATCAGGCACGTTCTCTCTTTAATGGCCGTGCGCAAGATAACGTTAAAATGATTACCGTAAGCGGCGACAGCATGGAAGGAACCATTAATCCCGGTGACGAAATTTTTGTCGATACTGCGGTAAATAGCTTTGATGGAGACGGAGTTTACGTTTTCGTTTTTGGCCGGGCGCTGCATGTTAAGCGGCTCCAAATGCAAAAGGATAAGATTGCTGTAATCTCAGACAATCCTGTCTATGACAAGTGGTTCATTGAAAATCACGAAGAAGAACAGTTACATATAATGGCAAAAGTCCTCCTACGGCAATCCATTGACTACCGCAGATTCAGCTAATTAAAAAATTCAAAATATTTTCCCTTAAAGTTCATTGAGATAGCAATCAATGAACTTTCTACACCTCTTTTGTGTACTTTAAGTACTTTACTTTCGTGAACTGTGAGTACATTATAGGCCCATCGACACGGAACAACGTCGATATCGCTGAACGGCACAGCATATTGTCGGGCGGGAGGAGAGCTGGAGCTCAATATCCCGAAGAGGCAAAACCCACTACACAACAAACGATGTGGCATTTGAGAGTGCCACTCCTTTTGTTAATCGGAGGTTTTATGAAGAAGAACAGCGTTAAGTGCCCGGTATGCGGTCAGCAGTTCGACCCACGCACCCCGTTTATGCACATTCAGAAGCACCACAGTGACGCGAAAGAAAGCGAGCTGGCAAAGATCAGAGATGCCCGCCGCAAATGCTTCGGCAGCCCTAAGCCAGTTAAGCAGAAGACGCTAAGCATTTTACCCCAGGTCGCGCAATTTGCCGCCGGGTTCCGCAAGCCAACAGAGACAGTAACAGCGAGGTGAGCATGGACCTTGACCACGGAATACTAAACCTGCCGCTGGAGAAGCGCGGAAATTTCCATAAGGAATTGGATGACCATCTGGTAGCGGAAAAGCGCAGGAAAGAAGATGCGTTGTTCGTGCGCAAAACAGCCTTCAACGACGCCAAATCACAGGCGCAGCATCTTTATCTCCGGATGGACAATGACCTCATTAAGGCGGAGGCAAAGCGTCGTGGAATGAAGCTGAGCGAGTTCCGTGAGGTGCTGAAAGACATTCGCGACCTCAAGCCGAAGTTGGCGCCCATCGCATTTGCACCTTTCATACAGGCCGCATAAGCGGCTTTTTTTACGCCTTCATTCAGGGAAATCAACATAACTGGAGGGTTTGTGGCCAATAAGAAAGAGAAAAAAGAAAAGCCCGCGCAGCTCGCTGACGGCGCAAAGAACTGGCAGGAAGCATGTGGTAACTGTGGGCAAAAACCTACGGTTCATCCTACCGGACTTTGCGGGCCATGCTGTTTCGGAGAGTCTGAGACAGCTGGCGGCAACTGGTAGCAACCCAATGGCTTGTTGCGGCAGGCCATGACGATGTTACCCATCATCCACTGCCATATTTGCCCTCTTCGCGAGGGCTTTTTTATGCCCACAGGAGAGGAAAATGAGCGAAACAACGGATATTGCAGTACTCGAAATCAAACCAGAGCAGGCTCCGGCGCTGTATGTGCCGAACGGACTCGACAATTACCTTGCGCAGATTCGCCAGCAGGTGAATGAGGTGCCTGACCTGACCACGGCTAAAGGTCGGGCGCGGGTAGCATCACTGGCGGCGCTGGTATCTCGTAGTAAAACGGCGGTAGAGAAACCGGGGCGCGACTACCTCCGGCATTTGAAAGAAGCGGTAAAGCCCGCTGAAGCGGAATTACGCCGCTGGGTTGCTGAATGTGATGCGCTGCGTGACGAAACGCGCCGCCCGCTCACCGAGTGGGAAGCAGAGCAGGATCGCATCAAGGCCGAAAACCAAATGAACGAATGGCATGCTGAAGCGCTGGAGATGAATGAGGCTCGAGACAAAGCGCTGGCGGAGCGCATCGAATCGGATCATGAAATCGCCCTGCTGTTGAATGACAAATTCAACCGGGAAGCCGCTGAGGCAAAAGCTGAAGCTGAGCGCCAGCGCATTGCTCAGGAAGAAGAGTTAAAGCGTCAGGCAGATGAGCGGGTACGTGTTGAAGCAGAGGCAGCAGCGCAGCGTGAACGTGATGAGGCAGCCCGCCGGGAAGCTGCACTGAAAGCCCAAGCTGAGCAGGCTGAACGTGACCGCCTGGCTGCGCAGGAGAAGGCAGAGCGCGAAGCCAAAGAAGCGGCTGAGCATGCCGAGCGCCAGCGTATCGAAGCTGAACAACGCGCAGAACGCGAAAAGCAGGAAGCCATTGCCGCAGAGCGCCGCCGTGCCGAACAGGCTGAAGCCGCACGCCTAGCTGAAGAAAAGCGGATCGCCGATGAGGCCGCCGCCCGTGCCGCAGATGTGCAGCACCGCAAAACCGTTAATAACAAAGCGCTGGCTGACCTTGTGTCTGCCGGTCTTACCGAAGAACTGGCCCGCGTCGTTATCACTGCGATTGCAAAGGGCGAAGTAACCGCAGTCCGAATCACCTACTAACCAAAACATAAAAATAATCCCAGGAGTCCGCGATGACATTAGCCATCACGGGCGGTGCCGTCGCGCCCCGCCCTTTTCACCCTATCCACAGCATTCAGTTTAATCGTTCTAACATCCTGACCAGCGCCAGCTTCACCCCGCCGCCGCGCAAAAGCTGGCTGCAGCGCCTTTGGGAAATTCTTCGCGCGGAGGGTCGCCCATGAATGCTTACCTTGCTCAGGATCGCCTGAAAGACCAGCAGGACGCAGCAGAGCAGCAGGAGGCCAAGCGCGTCTCACGCATTGACGTTATCGCGGCAAGCCTTGCAAACCAGTATCCGGAAGACATTACTGATTTTGCCGCAATGCTGAATATGCCTGTTGAGGTGCGCATGTTCCTCCGTGGAGCAGCAGCCCAGGACTTGTACGCGGAATTTGTCGACAGGCTGGCTCGCCTGCAGGCTGAAGAGCACGACCAGCTGATAGAGATCGGTTTCATGGAGGAGCACTGATGGAGCCGGGCCTCTACCTCGATATCAGCAACGAGGACTATCACGCCGGGGCTGGCGTCAGCAAATCGCAGCTGGACGATATCCTGATTAACCCTGCGATCTTCAAATGGCGTCAGAGTGCGCCGGTCGATACCGAAAAGCTGAAAGCCCTGGACATGGGCACCGCCCTGCACTGCCTGTTGCTGGAGCCGGACGAATTCGATAAGCGCTTCATCGTGGCGCCAGATTTTAACCGACGCACCACTGCCGGAAAGGAAGAGGAAAAGCAGTTTTTAAGGGGCTGCGAGCGTAGCGGTATGACGGTTATGGATGCCGAACAGGGCCGGAAATTAAAGCTGATGCGTGAGAGCGCGCTGGCACACCCGGCGGCACGCTGGCTGCTGGAGGCTGACGGCCACTGTGAAGCGTCGATTTACTGGAGCGACGAGGAGACTGGCGAGCTGTGCCGGTTCCGGCCGGACAAATTCCTCAACGGGCAGCCGGTCGTTGTCGATGTGAAGAAAGTCGCGGATATGGATCGGTTCCCGCGCCACGTCGAAGAGTTCCGCTACCACATGCAGGATGCCATGTACCGCGAGGGCTTTTACCGGCACTTCAGCGAATACCCCATGTTTATCTTCATCGCCGTCAGCGAAACCATCGACTGTGGCCGCTATCCCACGCGCGTTTTCCAGCTTGCCGAAGAAGACACCGCCGCCGGATTTGAGTTGTTCCGCCGCAGCCTGGATACCTATCACGAATGCCGCACGACAAACAGCTGGGGCGGCATTGAAGAAATCACCCGCCCGGCCTGGGCGAAGAAAAAGGACAATGTATGAGCAACGAAATCATCCACGCCCCGGTTAACGAGGCTGACACCAAAGCAGCCATTTTCAGCCCGTCGGGCCTGCAGAAGCTGCAGGCGTTCGCATCGGTCATGGCAGAGGGCAAATCGACGGTTCCGGCCCATCTGGCCGGCAAGCCTGCCGACTGTCTGGCTGTGGCGCTGCAGGCGGCACAGTGGGGAATGAACCCGTTCGCCGTAGCGCAGAAAACGCACCTGGTAAACGGCACGCTGGGCTATGAAGCGCAGCTGGTTAACGCCGTAGTGACCAGCTCCACCGCCGTTCAGGGGCGCTTTAAATATGAATACGGCGGCAACTGGGAAAACTTCCGCCCTGGCCCGGCCAACGCGGCGAACGAGAAAGGCCTGTGTGTTCGTGTAGGTGCCGTGCTGCGCGGCGAAACGGAAATCACGTGGGGCGAACCGCTCTATATGGAGTTCGTCACCACCCGCAACTCCCCGCTCTGGAAGACGGCGCCAAAGCAGCAGCTGGCATATCTGGCCGTGAAGTACTGGGCGCGCCTCTACTGCCCGGACGTTATCCTGGGCGTTTATACGCCGGACGAGTTTGAGCAGAAAGAGCGCGTTGAGCGTGACGTCACCCCAGCGCGCACCCGGCAGGATTTGAACAACCTGATCAACCAGAAGCCAGCCGATGCGGCACCGCAGGAAACCAGTCAGGCACCGGACCGAACGCCGGAAGAGCTGCTGAAGGACTTCACCGAAGCGGCCAGCAAAGCCGCGAGCGTTGAAGAGCTGGACAAATTTTACAAATACGCCGCCCGCAAGCTGGCCGCCGATACCGAAAAGCTCGACATGGCGACCGACGTTTACAGCATCCGCCGCGACGAACTGGACGGATCCGCGCAATAATTACGCTACTTGAATGTATCAAGAATAGTAGGTAAATATATAACCAGTCTAATGACCTGCTGACCCTTTAAGGTGGTTATATGCGGATAGAGATAAAAGAAGGAAAGGTAGAAATATATGGCATAGAGGATGCAGATAAAATTGTAAATCTACCAAAAGAGATTGCTGGGGATTTAGCAGACTATGCGTTACACCTCACAGATTTAGAGATTTCCTTAAGTAGTTTAAATGCAATAAACAAGGTGGCAATTTTAGGAGAAGCCGAAATCCAAGAATCACTTTGGCGATCTGCTATAATTCATTTCATAAAGTGCTTCTCAAATCAAGTATCCAGAGGAAAGCTCGACCCCGAGTTAGTATTTAAAGACGAGCCACCAGAAGCTTTAGAAGCATTTAGATACTTCAAAAACTTGAGAAACAAAAATATAGCTCATGATGAAAACGCATATCTTCAATGCTTAAACGGAATTGTACTTAACAAAGGCAATAAGCATTACAAAGTAGAAAAGATAATATGCACAAGCTTTATGGCTGTCACATTAGAAGATGGGACATTCTCAAACTTACTTTTACTGGTTAATCGAAGCATTGAGTATGTTAAAGAATCTCATGAAAAATTGTGCAAAATGATAACAGAAATATTGGAAATGAAAGAATACTCGGAGCTAACTAACTATGGAGACGTCATTTATAACCTTCCTGACGTAAAAAAAATACACAAACCTCGACGATAAAATGGAGAGCCGCCCACTGAGGCGGTTTTTTTACGCCCAAATTTCAGGAGTTACCCATGTGTGATATCGCAGGTGAAGCCTTTGAACGTGAAGAATGGGAGCGCACGCTGGCGCTGAAGAATCGCAAGCTGCCGGATCCGCCATCGCCGTTATGTCGCAATGGTGACTGTGGCGAGAAGTCGCAGCCAGGCACCAGCTATTGCTCGCCGGAATGCCGGGAAGATGCAGAACGGCTGGCGCGGGCAGAGAGGCAGCGGAGGGTTGCTTAATGGACGCGCCGACTGAAAACGCCCTGCGGTCAGTCGCCCGAAGTTGCAGAAAGGAAATCATCAGCGCCAAAAAAGGCAAACCTAAATCAGAGCACGACCGCATTACCACCATCCTGTTAGACAAATACACCAAACTAATCACCGCGCTGCCGCCTGGCAAATACCCGGCCAGACAATGGCTGGTCTACTTCGTGCGCGTGGTGGATAAGGAGATAAAGAATGTCAGTTGAATTGATCGACAAGCGCCGTGCTGGCGAGCGCATTTGCGGTCTTGGCCTACCTAATGGAACCTGGTTCAAAGTCCTCTCTATCCCCGGCATGGAAAAGTTGGTTGATACCCAGCACACCAACGATCCGCTTATCGTGACAGCAGCAAAAGCAAAAAAAAAAAATGGCTGCACTTATTGAAACATGGACGCCGCCTGATGGTTGGATAAACGGCAATGACCACAGATCGCATGCCAACATGAAAGCCTATCTCATTGAATTCTTGCTGGGCTGCAACGGCTTCCGCACCCTGTAATCACCCTCCCCTGTATCATCACAATCAAATAATCGAGGTCACTATGGCAGATACAACTCTTATTAAAGAAGATGAAGTCATGGAAAAACTCCATGTTTCATCTCGCACCACTATGTGGAAATACTGCAAATTACACAATTTTCCGCAGCCAGTCCGTACTCGCCCAAAAGCTTACCTGCGCTCAGCGTTTGAGGACTGGCTAATCAACGGGGGTGTAAATCAAAAGCGATAACTGCTTGCAGCCCTGTTTTTCAGTGAACTTTCGATATCATTTGCAAAGCTTATGTATTTTACAACGTCATCCTCTGACACTTCAAAATCAATTTCATGCGCAACACGGTTTCTAATTGCCATCAAATCTTTTATTAGGGCGGTATCTTCAGTAGATAAGGCCCCAATCCTAATTAAATCATTAACCATTCTGCTTGGCGATACATGAGCCCGTCTAGGAGAACCATTCGGAGAAACGCCTTTATCTAGGTTATAGAATTGATAAAGCTTGTAAATTTCAGCCTCTAAATTTAACCATGCAGAAATAATACTACCCCTTGGGTCAAGGGTAGCCTTAACCTGCTGCTCAGGACTGACATTTTCTAGTTGTTCATCAAGTGCGACTTCAGGCAAATCGCTCATTTCAACCTCACTTCCTGCAACAGAAACCTTTTTAATCCTGCTCATTAAATGAGACACTTCTTTTTTAAACTTAATTAGAGCAAGAAAAATGGCTAGAGGCCATGCGACATTTGAAATAAGCTTAACAATTAAATCTAGTAAAAACCTCCCAAACTCGTCATTGGTTTCATTTTTCCCTTCCGCAGCATCCTTATTATTTTCACAGTTGCTGGTTGGGTATTGAATTACCAACTGGGTAATTTGAGAGTTAGCATTTTCATTTACATCTGACTTAATATTTTCCGCATGGTTATCATGTGCTTTACTATTTTTTTGGGGGGGGAGGATAATACTTGACTTTTTAGGTGCATAACAAACCACACCTTCAGCAGAATAGGCTGAAGAAAAGGTTACACTTAAAAATGCTATTATTAATGCGTATCCTTTTTTCATATTATCCTTTAAATTTTTTTATATGCCAAAATAGCTTATCGGCATGAATTTCGTAAGCTTTACGCTGATCATCCAACCAGTCATGCTTGTTATAAACCGCCATTACTCCGCCAAGCTCATGCCCCAGCATCCTTTCAGTTACATGCGGGGCAATGCCTTCCTCAGATAAGCGCGTGACAAGGGTTCGCCTGAAGTCATGCGCGCGCCAGTAATTTAAATCCATTCCTTCTCTGACTCGCTGAATGTATCGGTTCGCCGCCGCTATGGTGATTGGCTTTTTTATATCAGCACCAGGGAAAATTATCGTGTCATAGGTCAGCATCGCTTTTTCTAACAGTGGCTCTATTTGCTCGAAGATAGGCCGCCTGATGATGTTCCCCATTTTGCTGTGTTCCTTGGGTACGCTCCAGACGAGTTCGTTCATATCAAACTCAGAACGCTCAGCCAGGCGAAGCTCAGAGACACGCGCTCCCCAAAGCATCAACATTTGGTGGAGAAGCTTGTTCGAGGTGGCGGCTCGGCTTCTTTCTATCGCGATCCAGATATGAGCCAGCTCTGTATAAGTAAGCACCCTGCTCCCTGTCTCAGCTCGCACGCCAACATCCTTAGGCGAGATACGCATAATGGAGCAGTTATCGATAACTTGGCGACGGATACACCAGCTTATAGCCGATCGCATTTGTGCCAACAGTTGCCGTGCACGACGGGGGTTTTCCCTTTCCTGCTTCGCGAACAGATCAACCCACTGCTTTACTGAGATGTCTGATATGGGACGACCGGGGAAAGTCCCATGTAAGTTTTTCAGCAGAGTTGATTCATACAGGGCTTGCGTCTTAGGCCTGAGGGCCACCTTAACGTAATTATCGTGCCAGTAATCCAGGCAGTCGGCCACGGTCATGCTTTTGTCGCCGGACTCCGTCTCAAAGAAGAAACGCGGGTCTTTCCCGCTGTCGTACATAACGCGCAGATCGGCAGTAATTGCCCTGGCATCTTTCAGGCTTACTGCTGGGTATCGACCTAATCCAAGACGCTGAGCTTTGCCGTTCCATCTGTAACGGTATTGAAAGGTGATCACGCCTTTTGGCGAGATGCGTGCGCCAAGTCCATCGGCGTCTGCCACTTCTGGACTTCCTGAATATGGTTTACCATGTAAGGAACGGAGTTTAGTATCGCTGAGGGCCATAATAATATTCTGTACGCGTGGTTTCAGGAATTCTGTACCAACTTTGTACGCAATATTGCATGGACTAAAGCGAACATCAATAATCAAAAGTGAACACTAGCGAACGTAGAAGGTCGAAGCAATAAGGTTTCATACTGCGTTTTCAGGAAGTTAACGAACAGAAGTGGACAGAGATAAACAGTGAAAAACGAAAGCAATCAACCTACGTTCCTTTTCCACGACTACGAAACGCTACTCTTCAAGCCGCGCCAGGACTGACCTCGAAGGACATAAAACCTAATTATGTACACACTTTTGTACATAGCTTAGTAATTAATACGACGGCCGGTCATCCCACACCTTCATTACCTGGACGATGACAACGCCACGGATCAGCAGATCGTCCAGCACCGCTCCTTCTATCGCTTCACCGTCCGGCGTGATTATCGCCCGCCCCATCATCTTGCCGATCCCCTGATCGCCGAACAGCTCATAGCAAACCTGGTCGCCTGGCACCGGCTTCAGAGACGAGTCCACGACGTAACTCATATTGCCGCGCTCAACGAGGAAGGTCGCGGATGGGTGCAGGATGAACAGATTGTTCAAATCGATGCGCGCTTCTACATAGTCAGCTGCTGGTGAGGGGAAGCCCATGTTTGCAACTCCTTTAACTGTTTTTATATACAGTAGTTTGGCGTTAGTGAACTGGCAACTGCATTTTGGTATAGTACTGCCCCATTGAAAACTCGCATCAGCTAAAGACGCTCATAACGGATAAGCAATGATAAAATTATTCTCCCGGTATATGTCTGTTGGGATTTTAAATACGGCTATACACTGGGCTGTCTTCGCCCTTTTGATGCATGAAGGCAATAATCAATCCCTGTCAAATTTCTCAGCATTCTGCGTTGCTGTAACGTTTTCCTTCTTTGTTAACGCGAAGTGGACTTTTAACTCAGAAGCCACAGCGATCCGCTATGTGCTTTATGTATTTTTCATGGGTTCGGTAGCAGCTTTAACCGGTTATTTAGCTGACGTGGTGGGCCTACCTCCTGTTTTGACGCTATGTCTTTTCTCAGGCATAAGCCTTGTCGCTGGTTTCGTATATTCAAAATTTTTCGTTTTCAGGAATTAGACTATGAGAATATCCCTGGTGGTTCCGGTATATAACGAGGAAGAGTCTATAAAGCTTTTCTGTGAAAGCGCGTTCAGGAATCTTTCTGATTACAAAGTGGAAATAGTTTTCGTTAATGACGGAAGCACCGATTCTACAGAATCAATCATAGACGGCTATGCAAGAGACTATGACTTTATTAAAGCAATATCTTTCACAAGAAACTTTGGTAAGGAACCGGCTCTTTTCGCCGGAATTGAACACGCCACCGGGGATGCGATAATTCCAATTGATGTTGATTTGCAAGATCCTATATCCCTTATCCCTGACATGATAAAAGCCTGGCAGGATGGCGCTGACGTGGTTCTGGCGAAAAGGTCTGATCGAAGCTCTGATAGCCATATGAAAAGCAAAAGCGCACAGCTTTTCTATCGACTACACAATAAAATAAGTAAGCCAAAGATAGAAGAGAACGTAGGTGACTTTAGATTAATGTCTCGAGAAGTTGTCGAAAATGTGAAACTGATGGGCGAAAAAAACCTTTTCATGAAGGGCGTGCTGAGCTGGGTAGGCGGAAAAACAGTAATCATCGAATACAAAAGAGCTGAAAGACACGCCGGTAAAACAAAGTTTAATGGCTGGAAACTGTGGAATCTTGCTCTTGAGGGAATTACATCGTTCTCAACATTCCCTCTAAGGATTTGGACATATATTGGTTTTGTTGTTGCATTAATATCTTTTCTATATGGCTCCTGGATGATTATAGATAAAATGATATGGGGTAATCCTGTTCCTGGCTATTCATCAATTTTCGTATCAATACTATTTTTAGGCGGCGTTCAGCTTATTGGTATTGGCGTTCTGGGTGAATATATAGGAAGGATTTACATTGAGACTAAAGGCAGGCCGCGTTACATAATTAAGGGTAAGGCAAAAGGGGATGATTCGCATGATTAATACAAAGGGAAATATCAAATGGATATTGATTTTCTGTGGGATTTTTTTGGCTATAATGTCAAGAAGGCCTGACATAATCCTTTCAGCACAACCGTGGGCTGAGGATGGTAAAATATGGATGGAAGGAATATATAACAAAGGATTTTGGAATACAGTACTTTTGCCACAGAATGGTTATTATCAGACCATATCAATACTGACATATGGCATAGGTCTTTTCTTTGGGGTTGAGCACGCTTCATTTACAGCAAATGTTATTGCTATCTCTATAAGATGCTTCTTCCTGATGTTTATCTTATCAAGCAGATTCGATTTCATTAAGATGAGATATAGAGTTGCGGCTGCACTCTATTTCCTTTTGATGCCTAACCTTGTAGAGGGTTACGTCAATATAACGAATGCTCACTGGTATCTGTCGATGTACCTTATGGCTATCGTAATGACAGATGATGCTAAAACTAAAGCGTGGAAAGCACACGATTACGCTTTGATTATCCTTAGCGGACTCAGCGGCCCATTCATAGCTTTCATTGCTCCAGGGTTGCTAATTAAACGACTTTATCAAAGGAAAGGAATACTAAACACACTGAAAGGGATTAATACTTTTGATGTGCTGTTTACGCTTTGCTTCTTAATTCAGGTTGTGGCAATTATACACTCGTCAGGCGCTGACAGGTCATCTGCTCCACTTGGTGCGACCTTCCCATTACTTGCTGATATAATTAGCTTTAGGGTTGTTGGTGGCTCATTTTTCACCAATGATTTAATATCTGCATTGAGAGAGAAGACGGCAATAAACATCGTTATATTCCTGATCCTTTCCTCTTTGATAATTTACAACTTTATTCGCTCTGACTGGAGATTTAAGGCGGCCTGCCTACTGCCTATCCTGATGATAGGTTTTGCGCTGGCTAAGCCAATGATGAGTCCTACCGAACCGCAATGGCCAGTCTTCCTGATGGGTGGCGCAGGGGAACGCTATTTCTTTGTAACTAACTTTTCTTTGTTCTGCTTTATCTTATTCATGCTGAGCAAAGTCGATAAGTACTCAAAGTTAATTTTACCTATACTGGCCGTCATCGTCTTGCCAATATTGATATCTAGCTTCAAGATAAAGCCATTAGATGAAGTCGGCTATATGAAGGATATCGAAAAGTTTAAAACCATTCCTGCCGGTCAGGAAATGGAGATTCAGATAAACCCTCCAGGATGGGCGATGAATCTGATTAAGAAGTAAAAGAAAAGGGGCGAAAGCCCCTTTTATACAAATCACATTCCTGTAGCTTCGTAATCCACCCTCGCATTTACCCCGCTTGAGCCATTCACAAAGAAACCAGTAAACCCTGAAGCCGTCCGAGAAGTTATGATTACCGGAGCCTGACTTGATCCTGAGTCCCCGTTAACAGCAACAATGCTTACAATAGTATTAGGGAATGGGGCGCCAAAGCTGATGGAGAAGGAACCTCCTGTCCCAAGCGCCGCAGTCTTGGATCCAGACTTCTTGATGTATTTTCCGACGCTGTATGATGACTCTCCATTCAAGTCATAGCCGCTGGCCGTGTTTGTTGCGGAGTTGCTTGACGTATTAGCGTACTCGCTACCGCCCAGCACGATATTGTCTTTTTGCTTACAGTATGACGATGTTCCGGCAAAAACGACGCCGTAGGCGCCAGCAGGCACTTTGATATAGTTGTTATGCACATCCACATATGAGCTTGAACCAACCACAGACACGCCATTAATCGAGGTGTGGATCGGACGTGATTCCATAAAGTTGTCGGAAACAACTGCATGGTTCACATCTGTGATTGTTACGTGATTAATTGCAGAGTCGGCCGTTGCGTCAGCATAAAAAAGGCTGTTAGTAATGCTGAGCATCGCAAGATGGTTTGCAGAAACCCCGCGCTGAATATATTCAAACTGGCTTTTGTCAATGAAGAGCTGCGGAGGATAATAGCTGGAATTGCCAGTATCAGATGCAAGCGCCTGAGCATTAACACCGATATTTGTGCTGTTCATGTTGCATTCAGAGATTATTGCACCCTCAATGCCTGGAGTTCCGCTCGATCGAAGCCAGATGCCGTTATTTACATTATTAGCGAAGCAGTTCCTGAAGTTTGCGAAGAATACACCCTGCTTGGCATCAATCCTGAATCCGGAGTTGATCAGGTTGCTTTTGGCTACCGATGTCGCTCCGCCAATGCCAAAGAAATAGCAATTTTCAATTACCGGATAAACAGGGTTGACCAAAACCGCCAATCCGTCGCCCCAGTAGCCAGCTGATGCTGTCCCGCCGACAGCGCTTCCAAATGCGTTAATCTCTTTGAGAATAATGCTTTTAGGCGATCCGCTGTTGCATGTCACTTTGATTGCCGGGGCAGTAGTAACGATATTTGCTACCAGCGTCAGGCCTTCTGCAAAAAACTGCGCAACTGGAGTGGACGAACCTCCTTCAAGACCTGCGCTGACGGCCTTTGTTGTCCATTGCATTACGCTCGCACCAGAACCGGCGCCCAGCAGATATATCTGGCTTGATGCTCCATCCCAAACAATCTTTTTCGTCAGGTTATATGAGCCAGGGTTGCACCACAATACAGCGCCACGAGGTTGTGATGCTGCCCAGTCGAAAGCTGCCTGAATAGCCGCGGTGTCATCTGTGGAGCCATCAGCTTTTGCACCAAAGCTTTTAAGTGACCGGTACTGCCCTACCCAATCTCCTAAGCTTAATTTAGAAAACTGGCTAAGATCTATGGCGGATGCTTTGTTAATATCTTCTACATTTACAGTGTTTTTATCATCGGTTGTAGAAATTTGGTCGACACGTAATTTACTCATAAATCCTCTCTTATTAATTAGCGCGCCCTGCGAGCACGAATATAACCCGTTCCATTTACCGTGCCGGAGGTTCCAAAATTAACGAACGTCGTCAGATAAAAAGTTGTGTTTGCAGAAATATTAATTCTTCTTTGCGGTACTACTACGGAGTTATAACCCGTTATCGATACTGACTGATGCACCCTGTTTGGAAAATCAGCTACTGCTGCAGCGTTGTTATTAATGCTTCCCACCCAGGTGGATATGGTTGCTCCTGATGGCTCGTGGAGCATCGTAGCGGACACATCCCAGTCGCCAGGCGTAAGGCTTATTGAGACCAGAGATTTTGCAGTGCCCGATGTTAAGGCCGTGGCCGTTCCGGTAACCTCAATAACTTCGCCTATGCTACCGGCGGCAGCCGAAGAGCCATCCTTAACGCCGGCTATTGAAGTGACTTTTTGAAGTCCTGTGATGTCGCTGTTTGAACCAGAGGCGGCAGCACCAAGGCTTGTCCTTGCGCCGTCTTTCGTACTGGCACCAGTGCCGCCATGTGCGATGTCATTGACCTTGCTTTCCTCGGTCGTCACTCGATCGCCAAGAGCATCAACCTGAGCCTGCAAGCTTGTTATTTCACTTTCAGATGCCAGACTTGCCACCTGCACCACTTTACTTCCGTCCGACGTGGTTATCTGGTCAGCAATAACGTTATGCAGATCGGCGTCTTCAACTGCTCGGCCGTTGGCTACAGTCCATGATGAGTTTTCACCAATGGTCACCACCTGCCCCGGCGAGATGCCCAACTGCTCCCCGAAAGACCAGGCGTTTTTATTGGCCGGGATTTCAATACTGCTGTCAACCGTTTGGTCGTGCCAGCTGATTACCGAGAACGCGCTGGCTTCGAGCGGCACTTCGCCTGTAAGCTGCCGCTGAATATTAGCGTCAGCCTCAGCTCGCGCGTTGGTTTCAAGTTTATCCGCCGCCTCTCTGATTTGCGCTTCTTTTGCCAGCTGCTGATCGGTGTATGAACTGGCACCAGAACCTATAGCGTCCGCATAGTTTTTGTTGATAGCGTCAGCACCGTCTTCAGGCGGTGCAACATTGGCGATCCGATTCTGTTCAGAATCGTAATATGATGCGAACACATTGGGCCGCTTTAATGCCAGCGAGTCGAATTTCCAGCCGCGCTCCTGAATGAGCATCGTTAGCTTGTCCAGGGCCGCTTCATGTGACGCGGCCGGAAACTTACCGTTCTCGTAATATTTAGTTTCCTGTGTTGCTGGCGGGTCGCGGTACAGGAGGATGTTATATCCTGAGGGGTATGCTGTGTTGAATGTAACTACCCCACCATCGCCCCCGGCACCTGATACGCTAAAGTCGGCGCCGTTAGTTGGTGTGGCAATGTTGCCATCAGAATCAGCAACCATTGCCGAGATATCGCCGTTCTGCAGGAACCTGAACGGGATGGAGAAAACTTTCGTGCTGCCGTCTCCGGCATACTCTATATGGCTTTGGGTTGATGATACGGTCATCGGGTTTTCTCCGGACATAAAAAAACCCGCCGAAGCGGGTTGTGTGATTTATCGTTTGTTATTGGCCTAACGGCTTGGTGTATTCGCCAACGCCGGGCGCGCTCAGGCTGCCGGATGGGTCGTAAAAATACTGCTGCCCTTTCTGATCTGCGTATTTCCTCAGGCGGCGCTGATAGCCTGGGTTTAATGCTTCGGCCGCATCGTTAAAGAAGAGATGATCTACCGCGGCTTTCGTATACCAGTAATTTAGCGGGGCAATCTGCTGCCGGCCAAAACGAATAGCCATGTATCCGGCCTTACTGGGGTCTGTTGGTGCCGTAAATGCAATCTTGCCAAGCGTGCCGAGGTCGCCGAATATCGGAACCGCGCTGGAGCTGTGGCCGCTGTTGTCCCCGCTCACCGCGTCATACATGCTGGTGATCAAGTCCTGAACCATTGCAAAACCACCAGCCACCGCCATCGCCCGGCCTACGGTGCGCCAGTCATCCAGTGGCGGAGGATTCTGACCATTGGTAAGCGCCTGCGCCGCGAGCGCCATATAACCGAAGCCGAGCGAGGTTGCGGCTGTGGCGGCCACATAACCAACGCGCGTGCTTCCTGATTTCCTGCTCAGGCGATCGAGCATGTGCGCTGTTTGGATGGCTCCGGCGTTTTTAAACAGCATGACCTGCTTCGTCAGCGCGTTTGTCCGCCCGCCAGCGCTCATGATGGTCTGCGCGGTCAGGTTATGCTCGGACGTCACGATATCACCGCCCATGCGCACAAAGCCCATAATGCGGGATTGCAGGCGCATGGTGTCATCCGGGCTGAGTCCCAGCGCCGAAACATCTGAAACGTCGTGAATGTCATGCCCACGCAGGGACTGGCGCGGCAAGTTAACGATGTGCGCCCAGTCCTGCTCCGTAATACCAGCATTGTTTAGAAGCGCTCGCTGGCTGTCGTCAAGCTTAACCCAGCCGCGCTTAGACCAGTCAGCCAGGGCGAAAGCATGCGAAGTTTGCCCGGCCCTGCGCGCGGCGTTCGTCCATGTGTCCAGCAGCGTATATTTCATCGTTGCCTGGGCGTAGCGGCTCATGGCATTACCGATATTAAAACGTCCCTGCGTCATGATCCTCTCTGCGCCCTGCCGTGCGGCCAGCGTGGCCACCTCAGCACCAATACCAAATTGTGCCGCCTCTTTCGGGCTGAAGGCCGTCCGAAGTATTGTGCCGATATTCCCGAGCTGGCCAACATCAGCCATGTTCAGCAGGATACCCGGCGTATCCTGGAATGGTGCTCGCAAAGCCGTGCTGGTCAACTTCGTTGCCGCCTGGTACGCGGTCAGTGCGCTACTGATCCGGTCAAACGTGGTGAAGTCGTTATTGTTGTTAGCCATCTGCCGGAAATAGGCGTCAGGGCTGAACGCGCCACGTGTCGCGCCCTTCACACTGCCATCACCATCAAACACAGCGCCCGGCATCTGACTATCGCGCTTTAACGCCGTATCGCGCAGGGTAGCAAACGTCATGCCGGGGTTGGGCCCCAGCTCGTTGATCATTGCCGAGTCGCGCGCTGCGCGGTTGAGATGTGAGAAGAACGAGGAACCCAGAGAGCGATCGCTGAACTGCCGGTTGTACTCAACCACGGCGTCAGCATCACGAAGGTGAATCTCGCGATGGCTTGCATTAAGCGATCTGGCTATGTTCGAGCTGCCGAAGCCAGCAGATGCATCCTGCGCCAGCCCTTGCTCATCCACCGATATTTTGTTAACCCCATCGGTAACCAGCGTGTCATACATTTTATCGACCACACCTTGCAAAGACACGTCATCCAGCTGCTGACCTGCATCGCTGAGATACTGCTTACGGTCGAGATTCTTCATCATGAAGCTGACCCATGAGCCTTTGCCGATCCGCTGCATAACGGTCGGGTCGTGGGCCTGCGGGGCGTAATTGTCCAGCTTGCCTACCGTCCCGCCGGCGCGGTTGCGTGCCTGCCGGTATCCTTCCATAGAGTCCGACCACTTTTGCGCAAAAGCTCTGGCACCAGCGTTACCGGTATTCTGGCCGTAAATCTCCTTTACCACGTCGCTGAAGTACGCATCGCTGCGGCGGTTGCCGAAATCCACACCCAGCCCGCCTACCTTTGCCTCTTTCAGCATGTCACCGAAGCCGCGCACTGCTACCTGCTCAGCGCCTCGCAGCGTGTTATCCACACCTTCCAGCATGTCGATCAGCGCGTTGCTCCATTTTCCGGGCTTGTCCTTACGAGCTGCCGCCAGGTCATTCATCCGGTTAGCCGCATCGGAGATTGCCGCAATCTGCCGGAGCTTGCTGCGCGCTACGCTGTCGGCCTGAATCTGCTCCTGGTCCCGAACCCAGTTTCCGATCGCAATCGTGCGCTCGTCCGGCGACATGCCTTGCCACGCCGCGCGGTCGCGACGGGCCAGAACCTTGGCGCCCTCATACATCCGGGAGTCGATGCGGTCAATAGCCGCCTTCGTCAGCTTTTCCGGCTTTCCGCTCAGTTTTGACAGGTGCTCTTCAACGGCCTGTATGCACTGTGGTTTCATATTAATTCCCGTACTTCAGCGCGCACGTGGCGGCCACATCGTAAACCTGTGAGTTTTGATGCGCTGCTGTGTGCTCTGCTTCGATAGATTCAAGGTGTGGCTCGATAGTGTCAGCCAGCTCCGGGTGCGTTTCTCGCAGCGCCTGAATCTGCTCACGCACGGTATCGAACGGCCTTTCGTTGAACTCACTGATTACGCCAGAGCGCGATTCAGTACTCTGCGGTTGCGGGATTGCCTGCTCATCGGATGCCTGGGCGATGCGGTCAATTCGCTGTGTAGCGTTGTCGCTCAGTTGGCCGCGTTCAATGTTTCCCGTGTCGATATCTCTGTTGGCAAGGAAGGTTCGATCTTCATTGATATGTTCCGAGACATCGACGGCTTTACCTGCATGGATAGACTCGCTGGCGGAATCCATAGCCCTGACATGCCCGGCTTCGGCTGATGCGTCTGTAGCCAGTCCCGGCGCAGACTCAGTGACGTAATTGTCATGGATAAGGTGAGCTGTCGCGGCATCCTCATGTACGCTGGTAACTGAGTTGGCATGCTCTTCGCGCAAACGTTGATCAATCCTCGATAACTCGGCTTTTGCCTCGAAGAGGCTACCACCCGGTGAGTGCTCCGCCAGAGTATCTCTGGCATCACTCAGGCGTGAATTTGCCTGAGCTATCTGTCGATCGATATCAGATAATTGCGCTGACCTTGCCGCTCTTGCTTGCGAAAGTGACTTACCAGACCCTTTTATCTCAGCGTTTGCGACCTGATTCCTCTGCTGAGAAAGCCTGTCAATTATCCTTTGGCTGTTTGCGACTTCGGACTGCCAGACCTTGCGATCGCCTCGCGATAAAAGCTGTGATGCTCTTTCCTGCAGGCTATCGACATACGCGCTATATGAAGGCTGGTCATTCAGTGCGGGAGGCTGATTAGCTTGAGTCGCCGGTGTATCCATTCCCCCGCTTTCAGAGCGCGGCGAAACGCTTTGGCTTTCAGGATCAACAGCGTCCCTTGCAGGCATTCTAATCTCAGCAACCTCGGGCGAGTTTGGTGGAGCGACCACATCATCGTGATGCCGGCTGCGCCACCCAATCAAGCCAAAAGCACCACCTAGCGCAAATTCGGTTACGCGGCTGGCCGCATCCGCCTGGCGCATCTGTCTGGCCTGATCGTGAAAACCAGCCTCATCCAGAATTGCAGCGCGCCCCCAGCGGTCTACCTCACCGGTCGCGCTGTTAGCCAGGCCGCCGAGCAAAAATCGCGATCCGTATAAAACAGCCCCCCTTCCGAAACCAGCGAAGCCAGGGATAGCCGCGCCAGCACCTGCGGTAAGGCCGCCGACCGCGCCATAGGTTTCGAGTTCTTCACCGGTCAGGCCGATTTTAGCGCCTTCAGCGTGCGCCTCTGTTTGCCCCTGAGCTGCTGCTAACACAATGCCTGCGGCCGGGTTCACAACCATAGCCGCCAGTGACGGAGCCTGCTGAGCCAATCCGCCGAGTATTGTGCCTACTGTCCCGACCTGCTCGCTGTCGAAGTTTTTATATTGCGGTAGCTGTGCTTCCGTTGGTGGCGCGGCTTCGGCTGATTCACGACCGGCACGTTCGGTTTCTTCGCTGCCTGTAATAGCTGCGCCCGCCAGCATCTGTGCGCCAGACAGACGCATCTGCGCATTGCCCGTATTAGCCGCAATGCGTTCCAGCGAAGTACCAGCGTTGCTTAGCCCGGTAGACAAACCGATGCCGATCCCCTGCAGGGCGCCAGCATCGATTTTCTTCAGGCTTTCCCCGCCGTTCTGCGCCAGCGTGTCGTCAAGCTGCTTGTCGTATAACAGGCTCATTTGCTTACCTCAATGACTACCGGGCGCCCATCACTGCCGACTACCTTTCGCTGAGAAGCGGCATTTATCAGCACCTGATTGCCGTCTACGTCAGGGGTAAAGGTGTAGGTGCCATTGCGAAGTCCGTTGTTAACGCTTTGCGCATATTCACCCAGGCGCTTTATTCCGTTATTGATGCTGTCCTTGAAGGTGTTTTCGCTGATGCCTGGCGGCGCGATGATAGCTGCGCTTCCGATCTTCACAGGTGTACCGATGATTTTATGCAGCGCATCGCCATCCGGTGCCCGATTAAGGTCGCCGCCGCTTCCCGCGTGGTATGACTTAACCACTGGCAGCAGCTGCTGGATTTGCGACACACTCATGCCAGGGTATTCTCTTTTGATTTTGGACATCGTGTCCTCTTCAAACCCTGCGCCAAAATTCACTTTTGCCGCGCCATCGACTGGGTTAATCAGGCGATTACCCCGATCCACTGCCAGCGCTGCGGCATACCCTGCAGGCGTGTTTGCCAGACTGGCTACCGCAGAAACCTGAAGGGAGTCGCCGCCAACCTCGCGCGCCAGACGTGTTGCTATCGCCGGTGAGCTGCTGGCCTGTGTGTTGCGCCAGAACTGGATACGCTGATCCGGCGTCATACGGGCATATGCGTCCTGTGTGTTGTGAAGTTCGTCAGGCGTCATCAGGTTTTTACCGGCTGTAGGGCCATACTTCTGCGCGATTGAGTCAGCATTAACCTGTCGCTGCAGTAGCTGCTGTCCCCACGCGCCAGGCTGGTCAATGGCATCACCGGCATTCAGCGGCTGTAGAGGCTGCCCGGAATCGAGCGCGCCGACAGCCTGCGGGTTCTGTTGAATGTCGGTACGGCGCTTGTCGACACCGCGCTGCACAGCTTCAAGCACTTTGTACTCGGTTTCAGATCCGCCATTCTGCTTAAGGTCAAGACGCATGGTATCCAGCTGCTGCTGAGCCTGCGCCGGTGGCAGAGTCATGAGCTGCTGAGTTTTAACCATGGCGCCACGGAGTACATCGGCTGCGCCGTCATACTGCGTACCCTGGACTGTGGTGGTGTAATTCTGCCAGTCTGTTTGTGAAGGGATTTCACCGCTGGCGATCCGGTTCTGCATGATGTCACTGGCGTGTGATGCAGCTGTTTCGCGTTTAGCTGCCAGCGCGGCCTGTTGCGTCTGCTGAGCGATCTGGAAAGCAATAGCCCTGTCATTGTTGGCCTGCGCCATGCGATACAGTGACTGGGTTTGCTCCATCGACAAATGCCCGGTATTGACCCCAGGAGCTAATGCTGCGGGGTTGTCTACCGCATTCCATGCCCTGCTTGCCTGGCCGTCGTCAATTTCTCCGCCGTAGCCTTCCTGCTTTGCCATCGCCTTTGCGACGCTGGTCAGCTGCTTCGCATCGCTCGGGTTGAGCTTAGCGTCAACCGGGATGCCTGTTGCGCTGCTAACAGCCTGGGCGTACTGAGTAGGATTGTTGTTATCTGACTGTGGCGCCCAGCGGTTAATCAGGGATGTCAGCGTGTCGTCGCCGTTGTTGATATGGTTGCGGATCAGCTTAAGGCCAGCGCGCAGACCATGCTCCGGTGTATCAAACTGCTCGAACCCTGTGCCGTTGTCGCCACCTTTTCCCAGCCAGCTGTTGCTGGTGGAATAGCGAAGGTTTAGCGGGTTGTTGTTGCGCGTGGCCAGCGTGCCGGAAGAACCTTTTGCCGCAGCGTTATCAAGCTTCTGCGCCTGTATCTGACTCATCAGGTGCTCAGATGCGTTATTGGCCGCCCACAGGCCTTTGGCATATTCCCATGAGTTAAGGCCTTTTTGCTGCATCTGTGCTTTCACTGCCGGAGGCAGGTCGCTATCGTTAACACTTTGAAGCCAGCTTTGCTGTAGCGCCTGCGAACCATTCGGATTCTGAAGGATTTGCGATCCGATCTGCGATGCAGTGTCTTCAAAGTTACTGAGCTTTATCTGCGTCGCCTGGCCCTGCCCCCAGTTAATGGCCTGATTTTCTACCTGCCCGCGAGCCTGCGCCCAGCGAAGGGTGTAATCCTGCTTTTCCGATTCGCTCAGCTCGGGATGGTTTGAAAAGAAATCCTGCTCATGCTGCTTTGCGATCTGCTGCGCTGCGGGTATGTAGTCGATGCCGGTCTGCGACTCCTGCTGCGCATCATTCAGGGACTGGCTCAGGGCGGACTGTGAATTAACAAAGTCCGTCATGTACTGCGTATTCTTTACGGCTGCCTGCTGCTGTCCAAGCCTCACCGCGGCATCTGCGAAAGAGTTAACGCCCTGTAAAACCATCTGGCTATCGGTTGATTGCGTTGGCGTGTTGATGGTGGACGGGCCAGCCGCGCGAATGCCAACCTGCTGCTGATAAACCGGGATTCTCGCCATCGTTCAACCTTATTTTTTAAACAGTGATCGGGTGCTGTAGAAAGAGCCGGCAGTGGATGCCGCGCCGCCGAGCAGGCTTAGTAACCCTGCCTGCTGGGATTTGGCAGAAGTTCGCAGCGCGCTGGCCTGATTGTTCAGGTTGGCAATTTGCGAACGGCCGTTGTAATCAGCGTTAGCCGCGTCCATCTCGGTATCGATGGCAGTAGATCGCTGGATCAGGGCATTGGTGCCGCCGGCGCCGGTTCCATTATCAGCAAATGCAGCCGACTGACCGGCAAGAACCTGATCGCCCTGCCTGCGAACCTGTGAAACCTGCGACCCGGTTTGCAGCGCAACGTTGCCAGCCTGTTGGTCGAGAAGATTGGCGTTGAGTCTGCTTTGCGATGCGGCACTGTTCGCGCCGCTTATATTGCTCAAAGCACTTAATCCTGCCGCGCCACCGGCAATCCAGGGTGCTGCCGCTGCTGCCATTATTGCCTCACTATGCTGTAAGATTTGGCATCCGTGCCGCCTGGCATAACCCGGCGCAACGTGCCTTCATATTCGAATCCGAGCATTTCCAGCCAGCGGTCAGCCTCTGGCGTGGTGCTCAGCGTTTCAATGCGATCGTAATCATCGCGAACAGCGCCAATCAGTCGGGACGCCGCGCGATAGAGTTTCGTCCACTGGTGCGGCATCCCTTCCGAAACAATCATGTGCAGGTAGGCCCGGCCATCACTGACCGGTAACAGCCCGCCTATTGCAACCACTTCGCCAGCGTGAATACCGGTAAAGCAGTTGCCGGTCATCAGGTATTCGCCATAGGCGATGGTCAGATCGAGGTACTGCTGGCAAGCCTGCGGCCTGATGCTCAGCACATGCTCTGGCGTGAAGTCGATTATTTTCATTCGCCTGATGTCCATGCGCGCGGGTATACCGCACAGATTGTCATTGGCAGCGGTTGAGCCTGAGATATTTTCAGGCATCCGCTGAGGTTGTAGTCGCCTGGCCAGTCGATGGTTTTTATCTCCGAGTACGCACCGGGAGCCTTGTCCATCTTGTCGCTGTAGTCGCGGGTTTCGATGATGTCAGCATGCCGTCCATCCTCATCAGAAACCTTGCCGCCCAGAGAATTTACGAACAGGATCGCCGCCTTATTGACGCGCTTAATTTTGGAGTCCTGGAAAGGAAGCGTTACCAGCTCGGAGGTAAAAGGCAGGCCAGCATTTACGATGGATGACGGCCACTGTAGCGAGATAGCACCTTTCGTAACGACCACGTCCGGGTGCGCTGCGCCGTCGGTAGTAACCGTGACCGTTTCGCCTTCAAGGTGTGACAGCCCGCTAACAGAACTCACTGCGGCGCCCTTATAGGTAAGCCCGCAGTCCACGTAAAACGACTCGGCCAGCGACTGGGTATAGACGTCCCATGCTGGCTTCATGAATTCCACGTAGCGCCGCGACACGCCGTTAATAGTGCGCCGCACGACCAGCCAGAGGTCATCGCGGTTACCGTCCGGATCCGGGATTGTCGTGACCGACTCAACCACGCCACCAACGTTATGCCTGTGCCAGCCGATAACTTCCTGTTCGGCATTGTATGTCAGCGCCACCAGCTCGCCGTTGGTTAACACGACCCATACGACATTGTCAGGCTCCTGCTGCCAGGCGAAGTCGACAATGCCGGTTGACGTGATGTGCTCAGCCAGGACAGACAGGTCGGTCGAGCTGTACGATCCGCTCTGGTAATCAGCAGTAACTGCTCGCACTTTCCTGCCAGCGCGCTGCACGAACAAAACTGTATTGCCCACCACGATAGCGTTAATGCCTTTAGATCCGTATTTTGACTCCTGGACGATCTGGATATTGTCAGGGCCAAAGGCGCTGGTAGTCGTAGAAGGCGAGCACGTAAGCTCACTGCTGGCCGTGCCGATAATTAATGAGCTACCGGAGGCCATCCACTGAATGGTGCTTGTCGAATCTGCCTCGATCTGCACGTTAATGCCGTCATCTGATTGAACTTCGAAGCCATTACTCATCGCCGTGAAATTTTCAAAATCAGAGGCCACAGAGAACCAAAGTTTATTGCTGCCCGCAAACACAAGGCGGCTTTTGTAAAACGTAACCTTCGTTGGGAAGCCGTTAGATTCTGACCAGTCTGATGCAGCCCAGCGTGATGTTGCAAAACCAGAGTTCGCGACCGATGCCGGTAGCTCCTGAATTATTTTGCCTACCGCAGTGCTTGCACTGGTGACAGAAGTTATAAGCACCGTCCCCCAGCCGCCGGTAGCATATCGCCATGGCACGCCGCCTCGACCATCGTAATGAACACCAGACGTCCAGGTGGGTTGCGTTGAGCCTGTGCTCCCACCCTTCATGCACTCATAATATTTCCCATCTGAGCGGCAATAGTCACCAGTGGCAAAGCTTTTCCCCTGCTCCCACGCATCAATCAATTGCGGAACTGAAGCGCTGTAATCAACGCTGGCCTCGATATAGAAAAGCGATCCAACCATGCCGCTGCTAAAAATACTGCTGTTGGCGGTTATTGTGCAGAGCTGGCTGGTTGTAGGCGTGCCGTCAGGACTGGTTGCTCCAGTGGGTGACCACGGGCGCCATGCATTCGTGTAGACAGTGATGTTTCTGGATGGGTTTACATTTGCAAAAGGGCCTCCCGATGCGCCGTAATCTAACGGCGTCAGGCGCCAGTCGGTGTTGCTGTAACGGCTAAGCTTGTATGGAGGTATCTGCCCCGTGTAACAGCAGATATAAATCACGTCTCCGCTTTGCACCATTGACAGGCCAAAGCCGCCATCGTCGTTTGTCAGATCGTCCGCGCTATACGGAGAGACTATCTCCATCACGCCACCAGAGCCGTTAAGCGCTATGCCGTGGTCTGAATAAAAGCGGACATACCCTGGCCCGAATTCCATCACAAATGCCTGGGTTGTGTTGTATTCAAACCGCGCAAGCCACGCCCTTTGCCCTGAGTTCTTCAGCTCGCTGACAAAGTACGTTCCGCCGCGGCGCTCGGCCGGGCCTTGAGAGCGAGGGATAAAGTTCAGCAGCTTTTTGCAGCCGTTCTTCCACTTCTGAAAGTCGGTCTGTGCAAGCATGAGGGGAGAAAACTCACCAGCGTTAAAGCTGTTTATTGCAGGGGTGGCTGATGGCATCACAACCTCGCTGTATACCAGGACGTTTCCTGTTGCTGAATGGGTGGGCGTTCAATGGCGCTAACCTGACGAGCCTGGCGGATCGCCATATCGTAGCCCTGTAACGCGGCCTGCTTTTTGGTGGAGGATTGCGTTATCGCTTCGCAAATTTCTACCGCCAGCGCGCAGGCAAAGGCTTCTGCGAATGCCGAATCGTAGATTGATGGGTCAGTCATGCGCGCGCCGTAGCGCAGGTAAAGCGGCGCTTCCATATCAGCGAGTATCTTGCGCCCTTCAATCTGATAGCGCGGAGTTGGCATATGCCAGTCGCATCGCCAGTCCTGGCGGATCGCATCAGATACCATATCGATGCGCAGGCAGTCAGCCGGCAGCTGATACTGGAATGCGTACCCATATGCAGGCTTGTCGGTCAGCGCTGGGAGTTCGGCGCGCTTAATTGCGAACGACCATCGATACACGCGGAGCAGGTTATCAAGGACGCCATCATAAACAGCCTCAATCGCGCGCGAGGCCGCATTGTTGTCCGTCTCGCTCATTAGCCTTTCGCTACCCAGTTTGGTCAAAGCCCGATTTATGATGATTATCTTTGTCGTCATATCCCACCAAAGAAAAAGGGGCCGAAGCCCCTGTGATTCAACGCAACAACTTAAACGGTGTAGTTGCGGTTATAGGCGCGCCATGCCGCGATATCTTTCACCAGAAACGCGGAGAAAGCGCCGGCGGTCAGCGGGCCGGTCGATACGTTGTAACGCACGCCGAGGTAGCGCAGGTACGTACCGGATGGCAGCTTAACCATGGTTAGAGTCTTGCCTGCGGTCAGGTCTGCCAGCTGCCAGGTTGGGCTGGTGTAGTGAACGGTAGAGCTGGTCAGGCCTGCTGCCGCTGAAGATTCCAGCGTAACGGATACGGTGGCCGCGCCTGCGGCGGTGGCGGCAACGTCAGTCTGGATCACCAGATAAACGTCTTCGCCGGTGCCGATATCGACGCCAGAGTTGTAGTTAAACGCCGGATTCAGATCGGCGACGTTTGTTGAGATGGCGGACGCGGTGACCGCCTGGCTGTCGGAAAATTCGAGTTGCTTATCAACGTACATGGTCGCTCCTTAAACGATGCGGGTTTCAGTGGTGTTCAGAGCGTCAATGCGACGGTATGGAATGCCACTGAATAAGGTTGCCGGGCGACCACCAACGTCTTCATAGGTCAGCGTGCCGGATGCCACTTTGTTGACCGTCTGACGGCGCAGGAAGGAGCCGATAGTGCGGTTGCCGTAGTAAACAGGCGTAACTCCGCTCAGGCTGTGGATCTTCTCGGCAGCCTGCGTCATCAGGTCGATGATGTCGGCGCCTGCGGAGGCGTTTTTGCTCAGCGTGGCGGTGTCGATGTTCGCGATTCGAACAACGTAGCGCCAGTCGTGCAGCGCGATGCCGCATTTCCATTGGTACTGATCCATATAGGCTCGGTAGCGGTTTCCGTTTACATCAAACGCGTCGCCCTCGCCAAGGTCGTTATGAACCAAGCCAGCCTGTGAACCTTTAGGGTAAATGCCGTGAATGGTGTTCGCGCCCCAGCCAACCAGCCAGATAGACGTCAGGTTAGAACCGGTACCGCCAGCATCAATGATGTTAGCGCTGTTGGCGCCAGACTTAACACCGAAGCGCGGGCCAAGGCCGGTAAAAGCTTCAGGGACGCTATCAACGTTGCCGTAAAGAACGGTCTGCTGCATGCGCTGATTCATTGCTTCGAGGAACGAGGTAGCCTGAAGAAGACGGAAAGAACCGGTATTGCCATTCAGCATTGCCAGATCTTTATCGATTTCAGAGCGCGCTTCGAGGATGCCGCATGACTCATCGATCTGCGCAGTTGTCGCTTTGCTTGGCGGCACACCGCCGTTGATTTTACGGAATACCACATCAGGCAAACCGGTTCGAGTGGTGATGCGGTGGCCGGTAGGCAGGTTGCCCTCATACCACGGCATATCGCTAAGCATTTCGTTTGACTGGTTCAGTAGCTCTGCAACTGCCGCCGTACCGCCATTCGGATCCAGTGTCTTTGCCACATCGAGCAAAGTGTACTTTCCGGATAGTGTAGCCATTAATAATTCTCCAATTTTCGTTATTGCATGTCAGGCCAAAGGCGCTGAGCGAGGGAAATCTCACCGCCTTGCGGGGAGCTTTTTGCTGCTACTGATTTGTCTTCGTTAATGGCCGCGCCGATCTTCAGGAACATCTTTGCGATAACGGGACTGTTGATGAGGCCGGACTTATCCAGCATCTCAATGAATTCAGGCGGGGCGAACGTGTTAACGGCTTTCGCCATTACCGCTTTGTTCTCGTCGAACTGCGAGCCCCATTCCTGCTTAATCGTCGTCAGGTCGGTTTCGGCCTGCTTTGTGATAGCTGTCTGCTGTGCTTCAGCCTGCTGCGCCTGGTGTGCATTCCACTTTTCTGCCAGGCCCTGCGCCTGCTGCTTATTGAGGCCAAGCTCATGCATCCAGCCAGAGGTCTGTTTAGCAAACGCACCATCCTGACCTTCAGGCACTGGCAGTTCATAGCCTTCTGCGCTCTCAGGGCGGCCCAGCTTGGCGTAAAGCGCTGACCATGCCTCGTTATCACCCTCTTTCGGTAACTCTTTCAGGAATGGCTCTGGTGCAGCTTGTGCGGGTGGTGCTTCGGTAGCTGGTGGTTGGCCACCAAGCAGGGATGCCTGTTGCGCTGCTGGTGGTGTTGATTCTGCCGCCGGTGCCTCTCCGGCAGGTGCTGACTCTGCGCCAGCCAGATCGCATTTAACGTTGAAGAAGTCTGATAGCTTAAACATTCTCGTTCAGTGCCTCGTTCAGTGCCTGGATGGCAGCGAGCAGCTGCGCGTCGTCCAGCGTTGTGAAGTTAATGATTCGGTGCGCCACCTCGCGCCGCCCCTCGGCCAGCATTGTTGCCAGCGGGTCTACGCTGCCGGACACCTTCGAGATAGCGACAGAGCTGGCCAGAAGTTTGCTGAAGTTCATCAGGTCAGCGATGACCAGTTCCTGCTCTTTCGTTCGCTTGCCCTGCTCGCCGAAAACTTTCCGGTAGGAGCCGGACAGCAACAGGTCTCGCCGATGTGAGAACAGGCGATCTTTAATGGACATGGGTTATCTCTTACTGAGGGGCGGGGAGTGGTGAGTTAAATTTCTGCTGTGCTGATGCCAGGCTATCTGCTGCCTGAGCCAACGGCTGCGCTGATTGCAAGACGTTTTGCAGCTGCTGCTGCTGGATCTGCTGCGCCTGCATCTGAGCTTCTTCGTTGGCATCCATGATGAGCGACTTAGGCATACCGTTGATGTCGCCAAACTCGCGCAGGATGTCACCCATCTTAAACAAGCCCATGATTTTAGGGTCTGACTGAGCCAGCGATGCGGCCACCTGCAACGTCTGAGCAATACCGGTGCCTTCGTCAGCTCGCTGCATACGAATGAGCGGCGACTTATAGTCGATGTCGAACTCAGCGCCCGCGTCAATCAGCTGCTGCGGCGGATCCGGGAAAAGGCCCATGCGCGCACAGATATCCACTTCACGCTCAATCATCGGCCCGAGCTGCTCTGACATAATGCGCCCCATCGTCGGGGCCAGAAGCTGCCCCTTCTCCTGAGCGCGCAGCATTGCCTCGGTAGCGGTCATCTCTGTGTTCTGTACCAGAATCTGGAACAGTGTCACCAGAAACACGTCGTTAATCAGCTGGCGCTTCTGCTCCATCATTTCCATGCCGAGCTGCGGCTGCGCGCCGACATTGAACGGAATGGCCAGCGCATTACCCTGAGCGCTCACAGCACCGGAGTTAATGCTGCCGGGCACCAGAGAGAAAGCATCAAGCGCCCCATCGTCAGCCACCAGCACCGGCGGCCGGTTGGCGAGCTGCGCGCCGATCAGCGTCTCTTTATTCATCTCGTTCAGGACTTTGATGTCAGGGAGCGCCGTCATGCCCGGCCCGCGCCCATAGGTTTCGCCTGGCGATTTGTAGTAGCGTCCAATGCAGTACGGCATGGTGTGATAGCCACCCTTGCGCACGATCTTATTGCCGGACACGCTGATGTAGAGTGACGACCACGGCATGCCATCGGGGCCAGGAACCGGCTCACCGTTGACGTAGCGCACGTTGTCGTTAGGGCCGACGCGATGCAGGAAGTCGTAACGCTCCATCGGGGTATTTTCAGCGGCGCGCTGAATGTTGTCCGGCAGAGCATCCTTGCCAAACTGCTGTACTGCCTGTCTTGCGGTCAGTGTGAATTTTCGATGAACGAGATCGACAATCCCCTGATAGTTTTCTTCGAAATAGATTTCCTGAAGCGGGTAGCAGATGTAGCGCGTGCCTTTGCCAGGTAACTCGTCAACGAAGATGCAGCCGTTACCGAACGCGCCCTGCGACACGTAGTTCTCGCTCATCTGGTTTGCAAAGTTTGCCGCCGGTGAATAGCGAACGCGAAACAGGATTCGGGTGCATTCTTCGAAATACTCCTGCACCTCGTTGTCATCAGCAAAGCGCTCGTTCTGCAGGCCGTGCCACATCTGCGTGCGTGGCGTTACGACTGACTCCACAGCAGCGGCAAACCGCTCCAGGGCGAGGATCGGCGTTGAGTCGATGGCTTTCTCTGAACGCTTGGCGCCGTCCTGTTTCTTCTTGCTGAAGCCAGACGCACGGGGCAGGCAACGCTCGGCAACCTCTTCCCAGTGCTGCTCCCAGGTCTTGCGCGACTGCTCCATCGAGTGCTGATCGCGCATCACCTGTTTGATGAGTTCTTCCTGGCTTTTATCCATGTTACCCACCTAAAAGTGATTTCTGTCCTGACGAGCTGGCTGATACCGAACTGTCGCCACCGGCACCGGTCAGCAAGTTAGCGTTAACGCCTTTTCGCTGGCGGCGACGGAGAAGCTCATCAGCCTGGCTTAGTGCGGAATCGGTATTGACCGGATCCGCTGTTGTGATAGTTGTTGAGCCTGCGTTGCTGCCCAGGCCAATAGCTGAAGTGACTCCGCCGATGACGGAGCCGATTGCTTTAACTGCTTCACCCATAAGTCACCCAAAGAGGTTGTAGTCAGTGTTTGCCATGCGCTGCCGGGCTGATGCGCGACGCTCAGGGCGGTATTTGTCGGTGCCTACAGCGAGGTAGCGGAAGGCGTCAGATGCGTGGGACGTCCAGTCATGCAAAGGCCGGGGCTTATAGGCTTTCGCCTTGTCATCCCATTCACGCTGGTATTGCGCCAGCGCGTTCAGGCCTTTCTCGCATTTGGACTTATCGAACCAGCAGCGCGGCAGCATCATGCGCACGGCGTTAATGCCGTCATCTACACGACTGGCTGGGAGCGCTTCGACCTTCACGCCAAGCTTACGTAGCGTCTCAAATCGCGTTGTGCCGGTGCCAAGCTCTGAAGCCATGACATCATGTGGCAGAATGTGGCGCTCGTAGCTGTATGGTTTGTCTTTGATGACCTTGGCGTAGTGATCGAGGCCAACACCTGACGCTTCGTAGAAGTCGATGATGCGGATTTCTTTGCCGATAAGCTGGGCGAACCAGATAGCGGTTGAGTCGCCGATCCCCAAATCCCATGCGGTGTAAACGGGGAACGCCGGGTCATAGGGTACGTTGGTAACCCTGCCGTCTTTAGTGGCATCGGCCAGCATGCGCGAGTAGTAGGCGCCGGGAATTGCAGCATCCCACGAACAGAGGTACTCCTGCTCATATAACGCCTTCCCCTCTTCCTGTCCGCGCTCGTCAATCATCTCTGCCAGCTCGTTCGCCAGCACCTCGGCTTTAATGTGGCCGGTGGTTTCAGCTGAAAGATGCTCAGCAAACCAGCCATCGCTTTTCTCTGCGCCAAGGAATAGCTTGTGAAAATGGTTTCGACCGCGCGGTGTCGAGATGAATAAAGCCCATCCGCCGTTTTCTGCCAGTATTGGACGGAGGAAGGCATAAGCATTGGGGTTGCTCAGGGCATACTCCGAGAACACAACGCCGAGATAAGCAGAGCCGATCAGCGATGAGTAGTTATCAGAGCCGACCACCTGCCACGTTGAACCGTTGATGAAGGTGATCTTCATTTCATCGGTGCGGACAGATGCGCGGATAGCTTCCGGGAATGCTTCGTCAATGCGTCGGCGGCCGGTGTGCGGGTTCACTGCATCCCATATTGCGCGGCGCGCCTGGTTAGCTTGTGGCAGGCAGTGGATATAGTTTCCCACCTTTGTCATGCACTGAATGGCTGACCAGTGAAGGCACAAGTCATCTTTGCCCGCACGTCGCGGCCAGCAGACCACAGCGCGCTTAATGCCGGATTCGAGAGCGCCCCAAAGCGGCAACTGATACGAACGAGGCGACCAGTTATTAGGAAGGTTTATCTCCATCTGGCGTGAACCTCTTAATGTTGACCGTCAGGCCCATTTCGCCGGATTGCTCGACCTTATCTTTGAATGCCTGAACGGTGACGTGCTTACCGAGCAATTCGAGGTTTTTAACCTTGTCCGGCCACTTAATCTTTTTGAGCATGTTTTCGATTGTGGTCTCGTCGAAGTTAGTGATGCTCGTATTAATATCGAAGCCGCTTAGCGTGGTACGCCACACCTTAGGCCACTCGCTAATGGCTTTTATGCCGCCGTCGTCCTTCAGAATGTCGAGCACGTCCATCTGGTCGATTTCCAGCAAGCGGCGTAACACATAAGAAGCATCAATATTTATTTGGTCGCACCGTTGCGCTTTGAGATCTGCGATACGGTTTTGGATGTCAGGTTTTGTTAGGTTTTCACAGCCAGCTGCGCGGGCGGTCTTTTCGCTATACCCCGCCCGAATGGCCGCTTGCGTGGCGTTCAAATCGATGAGGTACTCGCGACAGAACATTTCTTGTTTGTCGGTGAGTGCCATATTTATACCTAAGGAGAGGAATTCATGATTACATCTGGTGATCTAGATGCAGTTCTTAATCAGCTTTTAACTGACAACCTTTCGCTTAAGCTTTTGCTTTTAGCAGTGCTCAGGGATAAGTCAGTTGAGGAGTTAAACGCCTATATCATGCAAACTGAACTTCGAACTAATCACGCCGTTAATACTCATCAAGATCCTGAAGGAGCCAAAAATGTTCAGGCTGCTGGCAATTCAGCAATCGACATGCTCAGGACATTGATAGCCGAGAAGAGCGCTAGCCTCTAAAGTTGTCCTGTATCACTATTCATTCGTCAAAAAGGAGTTAGTAATGCAATGGCTCGTTGAAGTAAATGAACTGATCGCAAATTCCCGTTACGAAGTCATCTTCTATGATGAAGAAGGAATCCAAATTGGCGGATTTGATTTCGAAGCTTCTTCAATGGATGAAGCGGAGCAATTAATAAGAGAGGCAAACGTCCAAGCCAAAAAATATCAGTGAACAGTTGCCGCATAGAAATATGCGGTTTTCTCAGATTATCTCAGACACTGCTCGCGCGCATACGCTTGTAGGCCAGTCAGTTGTTTGGTGACGATTTCGATTCGCTCTCTGAGGGTGAAATAGCCCTGTTGGGTGGTGTCAGTAAGCCCGGAGCTGGCTGCATCATCAGGCGCACTCGCAAATGCGCCTTGTGATGCTCATTTCAGCAGTCAGGATATCGTCATTTTTCCATCTATAAAAATCACTTACCTTTAGCTCAACATTTCTCCATACTTTGAGCGCAACATCTTCAATAAATGTAGGTTTTATGAATAAAATCATTATTTCAACGCTTTTATTAACGAGTTTTATCGCGTCTGCCGATTACAGAGAATGTGATATTGTTAATGGTAAAGCTTTCGGCTGCGGCCCTCCGACACAGTCAGACTCACTCCCTGTGAAACAATCTGATGATTCTTATCATGACTGCTCAATTGCCAATGGCTCTGTTTTTTCATGCGGGTCATGGACACAGGCTGAAAACGTACCAGTCTTACAATCTGATGGATACTACTATAGTTGCTCTATTTATAACGGGAGTGTCTTTTCTTGTGCTTCGGTGTATCAGGGAAAGGCAATAATTCCCCATGATTAGATAGTGAAGCCCCGCAGATGCGAAGGTTAGTTCTTCGTGCGGGTTGTCTGTGATGATTCGATTTGCCGAATTGCCGCTCTGTCGATGTTGGCCTGACCCAGCAATCCGTACAGCTCTGCCGATAACTCTACCGCCTGGCCGAACGTCATATTGTCCGGCACCGGCGGTACGTCAATCGGGCTGGTTAGCTCAGCGGGGATCGGCAGGCTTGGCTGGCTGACTGTTCGATACTCCACCAGCGGTTTTTGCTGCGTCTCGCAGCCGGTCAGCAGCGCCAGCGGGAACAGGAGCAACAGCGCACTTGTCCGCCGCAAGGTAACGTTTAATTTCACTCTGAAGCTTCCTGTTTTGCTGGGCGGTAACGGCCCGCTGCTCTGTGACCTGACTCATCACTACGTTTTGCTGCTTAACTGCTGCTACCAGCTCAGTGACGCTTGATGCCAGGCCATCGTTTTTAGAGCGCAGATCGTTAATCTGATCGTCTTTGCTGTTTGCCAGCTTTTCGAGCCTTTCATTTGTGGCCGTCAGCTGTGAGTTGCGGGCATTCAGCCCCCACAGGCAGACGCAGATGAGGCCGATCACGATGAGATGCGAATAATTCCGGATAAAGCCGATAATTTTCATGTGATGAACAGCTCCCTCTCTCGCTTGCGGCGCGGCAGAAGCAGATCCGCGATTTTGCCAGCCCGCTTCCACTGTAAGAGCTGGTCAGCAGCGCCTTTATAGTCCTTCGCGTTGAGCTTTTTCAGCAGCGTGGAATTAACGAAGGCTGTCCGGCCAATGTTGAAAACGAAGCTGCACAGCGCGTCGTACTGGTTCTGCTTCAGCGGGACTTTTACATTGCCGTTGATTGCTGACTCTACCCAGGCCAGATCGCTTAACAGCAGGCTGGTGGACTGAGCGGGCGTGATGGTCATCCCTTTTGCGATCGGCTTACCATCCACCGTGCCGGTGTGCCCGACGCCAATAGTCCAGACGCCAACCG
>Ga0157372_10000759_pt1 | contig 35014 bp, 25 predicted proteins | sample C55metaG_FD_115307 | JGI IMG/M metagenome (GOLD analysis project Ga0157372, IMG submission 115307) | Corn rhizosphere microbial communities from Kellogg Biological Station, Michigan, USA - C5-5 metaG | ecosystem: Host-associated > Plants > Roots > Rhizosphere > Soil | place: USA: Michigan...
GATGTCATACGAACTTTACCTATTACGTTATCCATAAAGCAAAAAAAGCAGCCTCTGTATACAGAAACTGCGTTATCGGTGGCCCGACGGGACGTAGATACAGGCCTTAAAAGTTGTTTTCTGACTTTTTGAAGCTCAAATTGGCTCATCGCTACTCATATGGAGCCATTAAAACTTTACCTATAATCTGACCTGCTCAAATACCATAATTTATTCTGTAACATCATCATATGATATATGGTTATCCTCACAGCTTTGATTGTCGTATTATTTCTGCTTCCGTTCTTTAAAACTGTACCCAAGAGAAAACCGCAATGTGTTAGCCAACGGGCTTTTATTTTGACTGGCCACCAGGTATGAGAAATTGATATCAATATCGTGATATTGTATACCGGAGCCCAATGTCAGATATTGCCGGTTGCCTTTATTCGGATTTTCGTAGAAATATCCTGCCCGTACAGCAAATTGTTTATTATACCAGTATTCAAATGCAGGCGAATAAGTAATTTCCTGCAACTCTTCCTTAAGGCCGCCGGGAGCATCTGTAAACGATCCCAATATACCCGAAACGACAGAAATGTTGTCATCCTTACCTGCAATGATATTTCCGCTGTTATCACGTATAGGCGGGGTAGGTACTAACAACTTATTTAAGTCCAGTGTAACAGTTAGTTCGTTGATGTCGTCCAGATACCAAGTGTTGGCAGCTCCAATTTTTAAATTAATTGGCAAAAAGTATTTTTGACCGATGTTGCTGTAACTGATTTTTGATCCGATGTTGGATACATCTATTCCATACGCAAAGAGCGCGTCATTCCCGAATTGCTGTGTCGGTTTTTTTACGTAGAGTGATGCATCGGCGGCTATAGAATACCCGTTATTTCCTTGCCCTTGCGCTATTGTTCCGTTGCTTAGGTTGGATTGTATGTATCGTACTGTTAAGCCCAAAGAGAAGTCTTCTCCAAACTTGCGGGCAAATGACGCGTCCATCGAAAACTCTACCGGTTGATAGGTGCCCAACGAAACTTGATTGGCATCGTATAGCTGGCTTGTTCCTAAGTTAAAATACCGCAATGAAAATGCGACGGCGTCCCGCTCATTTAGCTTTCTGGTATAACTCACATACGCAAGGTTCACATCAGGAAGCAACTGTCTTAACCACGGGCTGTACGAGGCCGAAACACCTCCATTACTTTCAAGAAATGCAAGTTTTGACGGGTTCCAGTAAGCCGCGTTCGCATCAGGTGATATTGCTACACCCGCATCACCTAATGCCCCTGAACGGGCGTCTGGCGAAATGGCTAAAAAGGGCACTGCTGTTGTAATGGCATTTGAAGCGCTACCATTAACATTAATATTTCCTGTTGCTACCTGGGCATGAGCCACGAAAACAAGACAAATGCACTGTAAAAGTATCAGGCCTTTAATACGACTCAATTTTAGTTATTTAATGTTTTAAACGGTTGTTTTTATATATTCCATTTGCTATGTGGTACTAAGAATGATGCGCTTACGAAATTGTGCTTTATTTATTGCGTTTTGAGTTCGTACTTATCCATTGTTTCGCTTAAACAAGTTCCGGCCTGGAAAACCAAAACACAAGATTTTGGCATAGTTACACTCTCTATCGAGGTATTTATGGTTGTCGCTGCGTATTTTTTCCCTTTTATCACAATACTATCTGCTGTAGTATTAACCTGGCTACCTGTGTTACCAGTAGCAGACTCCTCTTTACTCCAGTATTTTGCTGTGAATGCCTTAATAAACTGCGGGTCCTTTGTAACAAAAGCGTCAAAACTATCATGAATAAGTATCGGCAAGTTATTTACCACAGCATATCTTCCCGGGTTACACCCTAAAATGCCCGATTCGTTTAGAATAGTGGATAGTGTAAAAGTATTATAGTCGCGATAACTGTCACATTTTAAAACTATGACATATCGCTTTATGTGGTGATCTATTGTGAATTTTCTAATATAGGCTTGATAATCCTGAATCTTGTTCAGCAAGATAGCATTCTCAATTTCTACTTTTTTGTTAGGTGTTATTTGCGCCACTGTAAACAGTGGGGCAAATAACAGTAGAGCTATAAAGGTTTTTCGCAATGTACTATTCATCTTCTTCTTTTATCTTTTATTATCTAACACCCCATATTATCCATAAAGTCTGACATGCTCCCTAAATTATCGCTGTACTCAACACCGTTATCATCATGGCCGTACTTATAAACATTCCCATCTGCACTTAGTACATATCCGGGAATATTATTGTTATACAAGTTAATCTCATCTATTTGGGCGAAATCCTCTGAGCTTGGTCCCGGATCCCACGGAGCTCCGTCGTGCGGATGGCTGTGGAACTCTGCCAAAACCTCATACACCTTACCATTTACAATAACAAAATCATTTCCAGGATACTCGGGACTATCTGGTAATGCCTTAATTGAACCCCAGTGCGAGGTAGAATCTGTATTACCATCGGTTGGATTAGAAACAAATGACTGTTCGCCTGTATTGACATCCGCTACTAAAAACCCGGTGTGTTCGATATTGCCTTCAGGGCTGAACGTATTGTCGTACGTTGATTGTATCCCATCGCATGGATTATCCACATCTCGGCCATTTTCAACTCCTGTATCCTGCGTTTGTGCAAGAATTAATTCGGGGCCTTCTATTGTGATCATACCATGTTTTATAATCGGTATAACGTTAAAGAATAGAACGCAGATTAATAAAATTTTTTTCATCGGTTTAAATCTATTATTGCTATTGTTTAAATATAATTTGAGATTTTAACTGGGTACCGTAGTTTAACGTAAAAACATATGTACCCGGAAGCCCATTTACATAAAGGGTATTGGAATGGCTTCCTGCTTCCAGTTCTCCAACATTTTGTTTATATACAATGCTTCCGTTCAGTAAATTAGTAACGATCAGGGTTACATTACATTTATGTTTAAGTATATAGCTGGCTTGTAATTTATTATTGAATGGGTTAGGGTAAGCCACAAAATGCACCGAGTCGGTTTGATTACTGGAAGCAAAGGCAAGCTTTAAACTATCGGATTTGATGTTTAAAGAATCGGTGACATTTTTCTTACCTGCCCTCATCAATAGAATAAATGTCGGTTTTTCAGGCTCGTGTAGTTTGGTTGAATACAATTGAATACTACCGGTAAGCATCACAGTATCGGTACTTTTCGTTAATTTCAAGCTGGCATTTTGAAATGCAAACTCATTGGGCAATTTTGTATTATAGTGATCTGTACGCTGGTACGAACTACTTTTAAAAACAATGCCTGAGTCCGATAAATCACCTTTCAATGCTGCCTGGCTTCCATCTTCTTCCCATAAAGCGGTAACTGCTTTTTTGTCGCGTTTGAGTATGAGTTTCAGTGTCGATTCCTTAATGATCTTTTTACCGCTGTAATCAAATTTTAATGAATAGCCAACGTATTCACCGTCAATATCATGATTATTAGGCATATCATGCTTCACCTTTTGATAACCATTACCATTTTTTATACTGTACGTTGCTGAATTTTGATTTACCATAGAAGGCGGCATATCCGGGCTTGCAATTTGTTCATTTTCAGGGGTTGTAGCCGCTAATTCATCTGAGGCGTACTTATATCCTAACCTGGAGGATTTTTGCAGCCAATATGTTGCGCTATCGATGTTTAAAGGTACGCCATATCCGTTTCGATAGCATAGCCCAATCATATACATAGAGCTGGCGCCATTTAGAGCCGCGCCCTTAAAAAACAACTTAAAAGCCGCGGCATAGTTTTGCTGGCAACCGATGCCTTTATATAAAAAGAACCCTTGCCCGTAAAACCCCAAAACATTGTTTAAATCGGCACAGGTTTTAAAACAGGTATAAGCCTTAATATAATCCTGACTTGTTCCTACCCCATTTTTATACATCATACCCAGGTTATACCAGGATGCAGCATATCCGGCATCTGTAGATTTTTTAAACCATTTCAAAGCTTCAGCATCATCTTCCTTAACGCCTAAACCTTTCAGGTAAAGTACGGCAAGCCTATTCATTGCCTTGGCATTGCCGGCCTGAGCTGATTTGAAATAGTAATTAAAAAGGGGCGCCTGAGCGTTCTGCGTGCTATCCTTAGGCTGGCTTGCGAAAACGCTCTTAGCGCCTAAGAACAAAATGATCATTAATAATAATTGTTTCATATATAGATTTATTGGGTTGACATAATTTAAAAAACAAAACCTCTTTTAGCATTTTTACTCATTTCGATAGCTTTTATCTTAGCTTCCATTTTCTGTAATACTTCTGGTTTATCGTTTTCAACATCTTTTTTAGCAAATGCATTTTGTTGCGTTTTATCCATATTTAAGCGCTCATTCGCAACCAAATAGCGAAGGTCATAGTCAGCAAGTTGAATAATTACTTTATTACTATCTAATCCGGAGTTGAGGCCCAGTTCTTTTATTTTTGCCCATTCTTTTTTGCTGTTAGCGGTTGCAATGGGCTGATTTTTGTGATTTAAGAATGTGGTAATCTGATCGGGATTAAGAATCTTGGGAAGATTTGCTCTTTCAAATGGCCTGGTGTCAAACCTTCCGGTATTTTTTGAGTTGAAAGCAGATTTTAATACTTCCAGTTCATTTGCTTTGCTAAGTAACGAGTCTACCTGAACCTGGGTCAACCCAATTTCTTTTCTAAATTTAATGGCTGTTGCAAACTGCGAATTTGGAAGTTTATTAGTAACAGCCGCCAGCTTTTTAAGTATTTCCGGCTTATTAATCTCATAATATCTTTTTACAGAATCTAACTTCTCGATGTTTTTAGTATTCATAATTTTAGCCTCCTGCGCATCTTTTGTTTGATAGTAGTCTAAATTCTGACGAAAAATCATCGAAGTATCTTTGCCATTTAAGAATCCATTTCTTTTCAAAATCGCCCAGCTATCGTTGTTTTCGGCCACAGACTTTGGCATATTTATGAGTTTCAAAGCATGGATATATTGATCATCAGTAAGAATCTTTGACATTTCATCACCCTCAAATACTTTTGAATTAAAAGCATCAATAGGGTTCATTGGTTTATAGTTTGCCTTAGCTTTTTCCAGTTTAGAAAGTGCTGTCAACAATTGATCTGTTTGTGTTGTTGTTAAATTCAGTTGATCGCGAAATTTTAACGCTTTAGCAATTTGCGGTGTGGCTACGTTGTTAATAAATTTATAGTCGTTGTATTCCAAAGGCGTTAAAATTTTTTTAATAAAATCCTGCTGTTTAACATAAGCGTTCATAACCTCAGCAATTGGTTTTCCCTGAGTTAGCATAGCGTTATTTAAATCGTCCTGATCTTTGTAATACTGTGCAATTTGCAATTGCTTTTGGGCCGATAAAGCAGTCTTGGATGCAATTTGATAAACCCGGTAAATGATATAGGCAGGGTACCTGCCCTGTAACTCCGGCGCCATCTGAGCATGAATTAACATGGGATAACCAATAAAAAACAAAAGGAAGATTTTAATTTTTGTCATCTCTTTTTTATTAAATAATTTAAATATCGATTACCACCACTCTCTCCTGCCATCATTGGTTATTGTAAAAGGCCGTTCCTTCCCTGTAGAGTATTGCGGCATTAAAAGCATTAAAGCATCGTTGGGTACATCATTAAAAGTTAGTTTATGGGTATAATCAGCGAATTTCAATCCACATTTTTTCCAGGTTTTATCCCAATAATACAGTTGATATGTTTTTCCGGGCTGGAATTGTAAATACTTATCTTCTTCCGTTATAATGACAGTTCTTTTTCTTAGCGTATCTGGTTTTAGGACATGGCTATTGTGATAACCGACGGCTACACATTGTCCTGCAGGGACAATGTGCCCTAAAATATAACACGCTGGTAAAAAAACAGCGCCCTTGCACATTGAGTTAAATGTTACAGTGTGATTTTGGTTATTTCCCCACCAAACGGGTTTCCAATGTAACCCGTTAAAAACGCAGGCAAATATTAATTGAAGTTTGATACGGGGATTGATGTCGCAGGTGACATTGGCTGTTTCCCAATATTGATTAGTTATATCTACGTAATTGGTAGTACGCATAAACCCTTCAGGGATGTTGATTTTATCAAAAAGGCTGGCCAGGGTACCGGGCTGCTTGGCATATGTTACTCTGATAACTTTTGCAGGCTCTCTGCCTAATTTATTATTAACCATTGTATGGCCAGAGACATCTATTGGGATCAAATGCATTTGGCCATCAAACACGCTATTCAGAAAATGACTACCTGTAGAGGTTGCCCAATACGGGACAATGTTTACTGAAACAGGCACTCCTTGCGAACGAAGCGTAAAAGCTGTTAAATCGGCCATATCCTCACATGGCCCTGTTTTTCTGGATAATAACTGTAATGCTCCCAGCCTTGGCAGCGGTTCGGAACGCTCCGTCAGTGAAACCTTAAACCAATTGGAATAGTCTGCCGAAACGTAGGATAATGCGGTATTCATCCCTTTGGTCTTACTAACATTGGCAAACCAGCGAAACTTATTGCTATATTTTTCTCTCCAATCCTGCAGCGGCTCAACACTAACCCGGTAAGGTAATATATATTCACAAAAATCGGCAAATGGAATATTTTTAGCCCATAAGTTTTTCCATGCTTTGAAAGCGCTCTCTAGATTAGTGATTAAAAAATCAGCTTTAATACAATCAATATCCCTGGTTACCCGCGTTACCGGATGCATACCGGGGTTTTTACGTTTAATTTCTTTTAAGGAGGCTGAAGCAACTTCAAAGTCGGGATAACTTAACTCATCAAAAGCTACATTTTTTCCCTGAGAATCAACCCAATAATAATACTGCGAGTAGTGAATATCCATATTCGCGATTAAAAAATAAATCGCTTTTAACTTCAAAGGATTCTTGGTTTTTTTGCAATAGCTGATGGCCTTTTCAAGCTCTGCCCTGTTTTTACCAGCCTTTTTTAATACCGCCTCAACCCCGCTGGGATATCCTCCTTGCTTGGCAATACCCAAGACAGTGCAAAAAAGTAATAATATAAAAAGTAACAGGGTTCTCATCTGTTAAGGTTGTAATTAACGATTGTAGCACGATTAGTAAATAATGGTGATGCCGGTAAAGGCGCATGAAATTCTTTTAAAAGCATGTAAGCACTTTGCTGCTCCCGCCGGGCCTTGGCAGACGGAATTCTGGGCACGATCGCTATGATTTCGCGCGCCATTGCTATAGCTTTAGTACTATCTTTTATTTGCCGGTACATTCCCATTAATGCTGACCTGGCCTTCAAACGATTAGGTTCGATATACTCTGCAACTAAATAATTATTTTCGGCTTTCTGATACTGTCCGGTTTGTTGATAGCAAAAAGCTGCTTTCATATATATTTCCGGATCCGATGTATAGGTGATGGCCTTATTATAGTTAACCAACGCACCTGCAAAGTTTTTCTGCCCGAGTAATATATCCCCATACACGAAATAGAAATCTTCAAACAGGTTGCTTTTTGTTCCAATTGATTTTAAAATGTCAATAGCTTGTTCTGCGTTGTTATTTTGCGCCTGAACTTGTGCCTGTTTGATTAGTAATTCTGTGTGAAATACATTTGTGATGCGCAAACCAAGTGCAACCCCCAATATCATTAAACCGGTGGCAAATGCCCATTTTACGCCAGATTTAATGGTGATTAACTGCCATTTAAGATCATCATTTAACCCTGCTGAATAAATTGCGGCATAAATTATAAACAAACACATCGCCGGTATTGCCTGAAATGTAAAATTAAATACAGACATTATTACAAATGCTGATATACCCGCGTATGTAACAATATCAAGGTTTTTAATAGTTGCGTTTGACACTGGCAGCCCCTTCTTGTGGCTATCGACATTATTATCACGCGGCCCTGGGAGTAATAAAATCATAAAAAACATACTTATAATGACCAAGCCAGGCAAACCACCCTCTGCTGTATTTTCAAGAAACTCGTTATAGCCCATATGCACAAACCCTGCCTGTTGGGCTTCATTAAGATCACCGTTGCCCTTTTCAAAATATCGGGATTGAAACAAATTGTAGTTTCGGGCAAATAAACCATATCCATAGCCACATATAGGTTTATCAAGGATCATTTTTGTGGAGAGCTTCCAAATCAGTTGACGGCCATCGGCAGAAGTCTTTTTTAACAGATACATATAATTACCAAAAAAAGTGATTATGGCAAAGCTCACAAGGATTAACACTATCTTGCCCGAACGATTGCTACTTTGCTTTACCCGCTGTATAAGCGCATACTTGCTATTGTACAGTATACCCAAGGCAACAATTCCCCCAATCAATGCTGTACGGCATTGTAAAAGTAAAATTGTGACAAAGAACGTTAGAATACAGACGGTGGCTGTGGTTTTTAATAGCTTTTGTGGCTGAAGGTACAAAGAGAAGGCAGATGGGGTAGCCATTGCGATAAACATCGCAGTTACATTAGGATTCTCCCACGTACCTGTTACGACAAAATAATGATTTGAGCTCGGCGATAACCCAAAATACTGACTTACACAAATTATAGATTCAACTAAAGCAATACCAGTGATTGCGGTAAATAACATAGTAGGACGGAATTCAGTAACTCTAACAACGCAATAGATCGCAATAAAAAAACCGCAGTTAAGAATAAGATAAATATGAAAAGGGCTAAAGAATTTTGTGACAAATACACCATTAGATAAGATATATAGGGTCCATATTAATATAATCAATATTGGTGGGCCAAGTTTATTTTTTTTTGTCTTCTCAACAAATAACAAAACACTTGTTAAGGCAATAAAAACAACAATACATGCGCTATATAAAAGTTGAGGTGTTAATGATTTATAAATAAATACCGAACTGGTAGTAAGCGTGGCCGCAATAGTAGTCGCAAGAAAAAACGGCAAGCCATAGATGTAAAATGGCTGCATACGGTGCGAAATATTCATGAAAGGCCTTTTATTGGTTATGTTTATACGTATTATTCCATATTAACGAAAGACAATGTATAAACATTCCTTATTACTTACAAGAGGCCAATACAGGAAACTGGCTAAAACCCACCTACTATCGATATAAGCTAACTTATTGTGCCAATTGTAATATCTATTTTACAATCAACACTTCAAAACTAATATTGAATTCTAACCATTTTGGGGCATTCTCCTCGAAATAGTGCCTCATTAGCTTCTATTTACTACCACAGGATCTTTCGATATATAAATAGTGCATGTTAGTGTGGAGGATTGTCCGTAATGTTAAGCACCCGTAGCTTAACTTTCGGTATCACTTCGACCCATTTAACACCATCGAACTTCATGCGAACTTTACCTATTCCGTTACCCGTAAAGCAAAAAAACGCAGCTCCTGTATACAGAAACTGCGTTAGCGGTGGTCCCGACGAGACTATAATTGCCCTCCTATTATCAAATGGTTAGATTAACAATATAACCGATAGATGGATTCTTATCTGATCGGAGTCAAAGTGTATACAATACAATCTTTACAGCTTCCAAGTCCCCTATTTGCCTTTATCGAAAATGTCGCTTTTATGGACGTTAAATAATATGGTTTCGCTTTTGACAAACTATCGCTTACTCCCTTAAAATCAATTGAAATATTATTAAATGTAAAAGATTGAAAGTCCTCTTCGTATACAACTTTTTTTCCGTAGACAAATAACATTCGAGAATAATCATCTTGAACATCTGTTCCTGTGTAATTAAATCCAATTGTATTAGTGATTGTTTCAGTAGTAGTCCAGTCGGGGAAAAAGTACATTTTGTCCCATTTAAATTTAGTTATTTCCTTCAATGAGATGAGGCTCGTTCTATTATTACTGTATTTCAAATTTATGTCTGTAATCATTTCATCTTTTACGCTCGTTTTACAGCCATAGCAAACAAGTGTAATTCCTAAGTATAATATTATTTTATTTTTCATAAAACTTCATTAATATCCAAATGATTGGGCCACGTTTGCCATATCTCTTCGGTTCGCATCAGCCTGCCCTGCTGCTGTACGTCCGCTGTCATTAAGCTGTTTAACCTGTTTTGAAACGCTTTAAATTGATTAGAGGTCATTCTTGATAGGCTTATTTTATAGGAGCCATCTTTTTGTCTGGTTGCTGTCCACAATCCAGTTTTTGCAAATTGATTTAATACCTTTCCTGCGATTGCATTCATTCCTTGCCTTTGACTTGCCTCTCCAATACTTCTTCCAATCTGATTGTTTAATAAGTCTACATGCATATCTGCTTCCTGAAGAGCACTCTGCATCTTATTACCTCGAAAAACTGTTTGAGACATATCCGCATCTGGGTTAGCTTCATACGCATCAGTTATTTCTTTCGCATCATCTTTTCCGAATTGGCTTGTGATACCGGCAGACCAAAGAGCATGCCTAAAAGCATTACTTTGATTACCATCTCCTGGACTGAGTATTGAACCTGATGCGTCAGATGCACCAGTTGTTGCAAATCTTTCGGCATTAGCAGAAATTTTGGTTGCACCACGGGTAGGTGGCCCGATAATTAATGCTTCAAGTGGGTGAAGTACTTTGATCATAAACATCCTTAAGGCTGATGGTGTTACGTTATGTTCAGGCAAATCTCCACTGTTAATAGTCTCCATACCATCCGGATCAATGTTTCTGATAGAATTATCATCTCCATATGTATAAGGAGAATACCTTCGCATCTTCTCCGCTAAAGGATCCACACTGGTCCACCTGCCAATCACCGGGTCATAGAACCTTGCGCCATAGTCATACTGGTTTACAAGATCAGTTTGTATCTCCTTTCCGTTGTAAAGATAGCGGTTAATCTCCTGTAATACTGCGGCACTTCTTTCCAACTCCGGAACTCTTTCGGCAAGAGGCCCGAAAATATTTCCATCACCTGCGCCAAACCTAATGCTACCCCGTGACGCTGATGGTTGGCTCCGATTTTCTGAATGGCCTTCTCGCTGTTCCTGTTGTTGCCGGTGGTCGGTGTCGGTAACAGTCCCGATCTCGCCAGATCGCTCAGGCTCGCATGAAATACTTCTCCCGATGACCTCTTCTTTGATGTTCCGGTGACAAGTTCCCCCTTCCTCGCACCGTCCGATGCCAACACGGTGGGCAATAAACCAGATGCGCTCCTCCGGTGCGGGGCGTTGACGCCAGCAGCTGAACTCATTGATCTCGCAGTGAAAACATTCTTCCAGCCCATCCACTCTGCCGCCAGATCAAAGCCGCCTATGCCGCTGAACAGGCTGCCATGCCTTAATATCTTCGCTCTTCCCATCTCTTCCTTCACTCAAGGCCGGTTCTGCCTTATATTCGGGGCAAAGGTTGCAAGGGGGGGATTCGGTTTTTGATAGTATGGGATTAGGTAATAGAAAAATATTTATGCGACATATCTTCAAACGCAGGCATTCTTATTTAGCTTTTTGCAACTTCGAACGCTTTAATGAAGTCGGAGAATAAATGCTATCCCCGCGCAGGTAAAAAAAAGCCCCTTAGCAGGGCTGTGTCCTTTGGGATGGAACGGGGACAAATAATAATTGCTATTAATTATGGCTACATTCGATATCTCTTCTCTTGGGAGCAATAGTATCTTGCACGGATATCCTCCCACTAATCTTTAAATACAACCATATCTAAGGTGTCAATTTTCATTATTTTTTTTGTAGTGCTATCGCTTAAGCTCCCTATCACCCTAATTGAATAGGTTCCTTTTTGCTTAAAAGCATTTTCCGCCCTTATTGTGTTATCACTCATTGAGAAATCTTTTATCAAGTTATTGTTAACTATCAAATTGATTTGCGTTTGCGATTGTGGTGGACTTGCATACGTCAGAAATAAATCCTTGATGTCGATATAATGTTGCTTCTCTTTTAATACAATGAGCGTATCTCTATTGTCGAAGAAATACATATTAGGACTAACAACCGATCCAATTAATCGATTGATGTTACCATTATTACCGTATTCTATATGAAAAAAGGTACCGGCTACATCAGAGATATCATATATCGCTAATCGACCGGCTTTTGAATAGTTATAAATAACCTCTGATTTGTCTTTTTCCCTGACCGTGGATGTATAGTATATCCCTCCATTTTCATAATAATGATATTGTGTTCCAATTACCTTGTCGTTCTTATAAATCGACCGGGCCTTTATTTGGCCTGTCGGATAATATTCTACGGATTCGCCATCTTGTTGTCCATTTTTCCATTCTGACTTAGCAGTTAATATTCCATCTGAATATGCGAAGGCATCGCCGTTAATCTTATCCTGAGCATTGAAATCAGCGATTATGCCTGTTTTTTTAAAAACGGAAAACCACAATCGTTTTACAGTAGTAATATTGAAATAAATAAGTATGGTTAGAACGAGAACTAAAATTGGGTATATAAGTGTCTTTTTCATTTTAATGCTTTATTTGTTTTTATGTTCCGGTTCAGTTGTCAAGGTACCGTCCGGTTGCCTGAACAGTTGCACCGCGCCATTACCGTCCGGCTTTCTTTTCTCAAATACTGACATAGTTATCGTGTCGTGCTTGCCTGGCCTAAGATCAATAACAAGGTTTGTTTTCTTATTTGAAGACCAAACGGGATGTTTAATTCTGTTATATAAATCCACAGCGACATCCTTAGCATCATGAGTCCCCTTTACAACATCAGCCGGGTTCTTGAAATTAAACCGTCCGCTCCACTTCTCAGTATTGAAAGCTAAAAAAGTTGCCCCTGTTATAAAGTCCCTTAAGTCAATCGTCTCGCTGGCTTTACCCGCCGGAGTACGATATTTATCATTATCCGGAAGAATAGATTCATCGTGAGGGACAATTATATTATAAGTAAAAGGCATTTGGCGGTCTGTTCCTTTAAAAGAATCAAGCCATCGATCTGCGGCTATGAGTTTCTTGGTTATCCACCATGAATTGTCACCTGTTACTCCTGTAGAGGCCCCTTCTTCTATCGGTGTTGCAGTAGTTTTTTGTGGTTTTTGGTCTTTGATTGGATAAACCACAATGCGTTGACCCCATCTCGCCATTTCAAAATTGACCACCTTTGATATTCATAGTTAGTTATTTATAAATTGTTAAGGAACTCGTTTGGAATAGGTGAACAGTTTCTAGGTCTTTGTTCAAATGAGTATTTCTCATAAACCCCAGTCGAACCTTTGCACCAGACCCAATCCCCTATATCAGAACTCCGAACCCAAAGATTTTGGTTTTTATCCCAATATAATATCCAATTTTGATAAATACTCGCGTTCTCTTTAGATGCAAGTATTGTTTGCCTTTTCTTTTCAATGTCGTAATGTAGCAACCCGTTATTATTTGAAACACTAATTACTATTGATTTATCCGAGCTAATATATCTACCAAACTTCTTTATATAACCAGAATCCCAATTATTCACAGTTGGCGAATCCAAATTGCAGCAGCTTCCGCAAAATATCAATGTGATTATCACAATTACAAAGTTTTTATGATTTCTATTTCTCATTTTTCGATTTTTACTCGTTCTGTCCAGGATAAATGAACAACATAATCTTTAGGATTATAAAGATGTCTTAACCATCCTGACAATACCTTGTCTTCGCTATAAGTGCCATTCGGGTCTATTGTATCATTCCAAGTCAAAGTTATATTATAAATATTATATTTTGAGGATACTGTAACTTTTCCTTGTATGAGGAAGTCACCAACCCTTGAATCGGTACCATGAAGCATCTCATAGCCAGTATTATATCCGTTTTCTATCTCTGCATGAAACTTAACACTCATCCAACCAGATTCTGTACGATCTCCCGCATCCAACTTCAATTGTTCCATGATCTGTTCCCTTAATAATTCATTTGCAAATAAATAATCACCCCAAACGCCATTTTTAGTAATCAAAGGTTTTCCACTCCCGTTAAGCCACCTGCCTAATAGTTCTCTACCTCTTTCATCAAAAAGGGACATATTGGTACCCCTCCGTCTATTGCTGTTCTCTCTCCAACGTCTTCTTTCTCTAGATTTAGATGTATTATCATCTTTACTGTTCGTTGATTCAGAATTTTGAATCTTTCCATTATTTTGTAGATTTTCTCCAGGTGTATAATCTCCAAAAGCATCTACCCTGTCTAAAGCATGAGATGCCGACTGGTCTAACTCTTCCTGATCCTTGTTAGCCTGCACAAGTCTCATAAAGTCCTTCACCGGATCATCGCCAACATTTGGAACCATACCGTCAGGATCAGTAAAACGTATCGGATTATCAAAGGTATAATTATAAGTGGAGAACCGTCGCATTTTTTCAGCCATCGGGTCAACTCCTAACCAACCGGCCCGTAGCAGGGTCATAAAACCGCGCGCCATAATCGTTTTGGTCGGCTAAATCAGTCTGTACCTCCTTTCCGTTATACAACCCACGGTTATTATTTGAACCTACTTTAGGAAACCCCTCGTCAGGAGGAGTTCTTCAGATAATGATAGGATTAAGACGCGCCCCTTATTCTACCCATTCAACAAGTGGAGACTCATTACTCACAATATCTACGATATCGTTTGGGGTAGTAATAATATAATTCTTGTAATTATGAGGGGTGTCAATGAGGCCAATGCTTTCTTCCACGATCCAGTTAATAAATTCGTTTTCCTCGGCAATAAATAGAGGCCATTGCGTTGTAAGAATTGGATTTTCGCTTAGCGTTTTTAGTCTATTTGTTTCATCAACATTTCTGTACCCCAAATGAGACTGAAACTTAATCTTCAACACCTTATCAGTTACTTCTCTACCCTTTAATAACAGTGTCAATCCATCGTAATCGTCATGCAGACCTTCCAAAAATAATTGAGGTGGGATGCCAGGCACTGGTGTCCATTTTTTTATTATTGTTCTAGTTTCCATATCTTATTTTTACTGGGTTTGGATGTTGAATTTCTACTGTTGGTCGCCCATCGCTGCTATCAGATCTTACATTTACGTTAGTACCATCTGGTAATTTCCCCATACGCCCTTTGCCATTTGGCAATGGCTTTTCTGACCCCGGTTCTATTAGATCATCAAAATCCTTATCAGCCTGCTCTTGGCCACCACTTTTTTCCCATTGCTTGGCTCTTCCTTTAGTTTCTCTTCCCGGCGTCGCATCATCTAGAACTTCTTTCTCTGTTTTTTTAGCGAGTCTAACATGCTTGGCAAGGTCAAATAAATTGTTTGTCAATACGATTGTCCTACCTAAAGGAGTGAACCTGGCCAAGATACCATTAATTTCAGCTCGAATAGCTAATCTAGCTGCATTTGGCATTGTAGCTACAGGATATGTTAATCCAGGGATAGCAGTTGAATGCCGATATGTTCTCGGAGCTGTTATTGTGACCGTTTTTAATGTGTCACGCCCATCCGGGTCTACAGTATTTATAGGGTTGTTTAAACCCTATAGTGGAAAAACCAAAAGCATTGACCCCTCTCCGCTAATTTATTGTTCTTCCCTAAATATCTGACAACAAAGGCCAAAAGTGGTCAGTTCAACTTTGGCAAGAGGGGTCAATTGAGTGTGGATTATCCAATAATCTCTGTTGCCATAAATGATGGAATTTAGTTTAACCTATCCAAATGTGCTGGCAATTATTAAATACAGCATCCGAGCCGTTCCGACTCGGATGTCGGTTTTTTAGTATTTTCCAATAGTCAGACATTAAAGCATTTCTATTAGCTTTAGCTTTTCGGCGTGGCAGGATAATAAAACCGGTTTAAATTGCCAAATCAAGCAATATAGTTATCTACTTGTTTTTTCAACCACAGAATATAATGTATCCTGCTCATTTATTGGAACGGCTTTTATGAGACTGTCTGCAAATTTCGTAATATCGAAATTTCTTTTTTGATCATTCGCAATACTGTCAGCAATCTTAACCTTGTTTCTGATCCTTGAGACATCGTCATAGAAGATATGGATGTTAATATCTGGTCCGGCAACTCTGTTCAAGTCGAATTTTAGTTTTTTCGAATTTACGATTATAAAAAGTGAATTTGGTTGGCTTGGATCGATCTCGAAACGCCTGATCAACTTTGGAAAATCTGTGTGTATTTCTTCTCTTTTTACTAAAGTGTCAGCTATTGTTTTATTATCTAACGTGATCAATACATGGCAAACTTTTGTTTTGAATATTGGTGCAGCATCCATCATTATCGATGCAACTCTTTGCGGATTGCTATTGTGGCAGCTAAAACAAAACAACAAAAGGAATTTCCAAAAGTTGCTTATCATCTTTTTAAATGGTCTCATTTGATAGGGTTTAAAATTGTCATTCCATATCTTCTGGCCCCTACATAAGGGCGCGCACTTGACGAAACGTCATTGTGCACACCATTATTTTGGCGATTGATTATCGTCGCTCTATTACTACCATGATCGTAGTGTGGGAAATCACGATTATTTTGATAAATGGTCTTAACATCGGCCTCCGTTAACTTGTTGCCACTGTATGTACCGCCATGATAATCCATCGGGTCCGATTTGTTACCATTGAAACGATCTGGAAGGCCTAATTGGTGGCCGACTTCATGATATGCGGCTTCAAGGAGTGTAGTAAAGTTTGAGAGAAATCCTACATAAGATAGATTTCCCATCACTTGATTCGTTACACCAGCAGCAATACCTTTATTCTCAGCATCGTTGACACTAATTTTATCGACAATTGCAACTACGTTATCGCTCGCTTTGATGTCATTCACAGAATTGGCCACCGTAAAGCTGGCATCTATATTATATGAATTAGTCGTTTGCGTTCCGTCTTTATTTGAACTGGTCTCTGAATATGATGTGTTTCGGTACATCGAGTTTAATCCAGAAGCTAAAGCATCAGCACCACCGCTACCCGTTACGTCGATGGTCTTTCCTGTAATGTGAGTGGTGTGTGTAATATGTGTGTTGCCATTTTTATCTTTAATAGTTGAAGTTGTAGTCCAAACGGAATCGCCATTGATATCAATATTTGAAATAGGGTTTAAGCCAGCGTATTGGTATGGCGTAACCGATGCATATTTCACTGCGAATGCGTCGATTGCGGTGAACCTACCTATTACTGGATCATAAAATCGTGCACCATAATCGTACTGGTCGGCTAAATCAATCTGCACCTCCTTCCCGTTATATAAATAACGGTTATTATTGGAATTATCGTACAATCCATGTCGCAAACCGAACGCATAGTATTCATCCTCTTGTAACACCTCAGCTTGGTTGGTTGACGTATTTCGATCAAACGTTACCCGAACATTTCCCAAATGGTCCTTTAAGTTATATCGATAGCTAAAGCCTGTACCGTTGGGTATAGCCTTACCTTCCTCAGTCTGCACAAGCTCAATAGCAGGCGTAGTACTACCTATTTGCGTGTGATAGACGACATCTCCTACGTAATCCCAGGTGCCATCCGTACCTGAATTTTGTAATTTAACCCCACTCGCATCATAGGTATAAGTGGCGATCTGACTCCCTCCGCTGCTGACCCTGCGCGGCAGATCAAGCATATTATATTCAATACCTTTACTTTGTCCGTCGCTGGTCGCATTGCCGTTGGGGTCGTATGCGTAACTGCGGGGTGAGTAACCAGTTACATTAATTAATTGATTACCTGCATAGGTAGGGTAACTCAACAAGCCAAAGCCTCCACGTGTTAAAGTGCTGATATTACCCATATTGTCGTAGGTAACTGTTTCATCCAAGTTTCCACTGGTTGGCATTGAAATAGTTAACCTATTAAGTGCGTCATAGGTATAATTAAATTGTTTGCTGCCACTGTTTTGGCCGTTGTAAAACATCTGGGCCACATTGCCGTTAAACTGCTGCTGCGGGCCGCTTGTGGGATTATCATACCGTAGATCCATGTTAAATAGATTTGTTGCTACGCCACTTGCACTAGTGCCCGATGTTCGCAACCATCCGCGTTCGTTGTAAGTATAATTTACATCTTGCAGATAAGGTCCTCCTAGTGTGCTGCCATCCAAATGTTTTGTTTTTAACTGCCCGATCTCATTATATTCATTGACGCTTAATAAAATCCCTTGCTGCCAGCCATTGCTGCCTAATTGCATCGACTGCCAGGTTTGCGTTTTGCGTCCAACATGATCATAGTAATATTGATTTCCAAAAGCAACAGTTTCAGTTCCGGCTTTAAATTGCCATTCAGTATTGGCAGATATGCTGTTATCAAAATTATAGACGGTTTGTTCCGTACTGTAACTTCCTGTATTATAAGTTGAACCTAAATAATGTTGTTTAAATATTTGTACTGCACGTCCCTTGTCATCATAATAATTTACAGTCCATAGCATCGGTCCATAAGTACCGTCAGGTTTCAAAACCACGGTTTTATTAGCCGTCGCCAGGCCGGTTGGAGTTGATTGATAACCACCCCAACTGCTATATGGATTACCGGGAAAGTTGTAATCATCGTAATAATTAATCGTATAGACGTTAGCGGCGGGAGCATTCGTTGGTATGCTGACATTTGTATAGCCTGTCGCACTGCTGTTATCTCGGCTTTCATATTTTTGTATTGACGGGTTATTAAAAGCTGACTGAAGTGCATTGAAACTTGTATGATCCGGCGCGCTTAAATTGGCATCTGCGGTCGTGCCGCCATTCAGCCATTCGCCGGTCAATACTACTCGTGCCAGAAGATCGTATTTTGTATAGCTCCAAACCTGCGGTGTTTTACTCCGTTGGTTCGCATCCTGGGTCATAGTTAACTGATCCTGCGTATTATAAACCATAAACTCCCAACCTTTGGCCGGAATCTTTTTTTCAACAAGTCGATTGCGATAGTCATATCTAAATTGATAGCACCACGTATCCAATGTAGCCTGATTTGCCGCACTGGAAAGACTGCCATCAGGATTAGCACCCGGTGGGAGTACAAAGGTCAACTTTCCATAATTATCATAAACATAATAGGTGCTCAATGTATTAGAACCATTAAATGTCCGTTTCAACACCAAATTCCCGTCTTGATCTTTATACTCTTCTATTGTGTGGTCTTTTGCATAGGTTTGTCCGCTTTGCCAATTCTCATCTTTGACGACCGTGACGTAAAGCGTATTTGGAGCGTAAGAGCCATTGTCTATCAAAGCGGGTATCCCAGACGTGATGCTGACGCCATAATTTTTTGCCCAAAAACCAGTTCCGGAATTAATGGCAGATGCGTCATTGAGTCCGTAAATGGTCTTGACAGTATGATTACCCAGTTGCCACGAATTTCCGGGCGCGCCCTGCTCTAATGGCCGATCCCCGGGCGATGCCTCAAAAGATGTATTACTGGTTGGTGTCGGTATTGGAGTTATGTTAGCTGCCCAAGTGGATGAGCCGTAAAAAGCGCTTTGCTGTGTGGTAATTGCATCGGTTTTATAGCTTCCGTCGTTAGCTCTTGCCGGATTGTTGGCGTATGGCAAATATTTGATGGACTCCCTTCCAAACTGATCGTATGCCATGGGCTGTATTACATCATTTCGATTCGGCGACCCTTGCCATTGAACAGTTTGAGATGGTCTGCCTAAGCCATCGATATATTGTATACTTAAGTTAAGCTGATCAACCGTTGTTGAAGCAAACTGCGTAATGTCGCTGATCGCTGTATGCGGCGTATATGTAATAATAAAGTTTTGGGCATTTCCTGGGTTGAACGTGCTGTATGAAGAATTCGGCAATACTGCTAAGCTGAAGGTACTGGTAAATGTGCCGCCGCCATTAACCACAGTAACGGTATAAGGTGTTGCGGGTGAAACTCCGACTGGAGTACCTGTAATAACTCCGGTCATGGGGTCCATAACTAAGCCCGTGGGTAGTGCAGGGCTTATCGTAACACCGGCAGTCGTTATTTTACGGATAGAATTGTTGACGATATCGGAGACGAACAAATTACCCGAAGCATCCCTTGTTATCCCAAAAGGGCCGTTAAAACTTGCACTTGGCGCGGAACCGTTGGTATTCCCTGCAGCCCCCGAACCGGCAATGGAAGTTACACCGCCCGAAGAGAGATTCAATTTTCTGATCTTGTTGCCAAGGTAATCTGTAATATAGATGTTCCCTGCATTGTCGAATACCAAACCACTTGGTCGGTAGAAACCGGCGCCGAGGCCTGTGCCATCAAAACTGCTCTCTGCGTATTGACTGCCGGCAATGGTAGTCACTAACCCGGTCGATGCATTTATCTTACGAATAATGTCGCTGCTCCGATCTGTAACATATAAATTGCCCGCCGCATCCTCTTTGATCGAACTTGGATAATCAAAAGTTGCATTGGTACCTACAGCGTCTGTCGTCCCAATTGAACCGCTGCTGCCCGCAATGGTGCTCACTAAACCGGTCGATGGGTTGATTTTCCGTATCGTCTGTCCGGTATAATCCGCAACATAAATGTTTCCTCCATCTCCAACGATGATGCCTAACGGGCCGTTAAATTGGGCAGATCCCCATGTGGCATCAATTTCTCCGGCCGTGCCGCTCCCTGCAAAATTGCTAACATATCCGTTAGAAAGATTGATGATGCGGATCATATTATTGCCGTAATCGGCCACGTAAAGCGAGGTTCCGGTATTATCAATGGCTACTGCTCCCGGATAGTAGAAACTGGCACTTGTGTAATATCCACTAGTGGAGCCTGCCGAGCCGCTACCCCAAGTGGCTACGACTGTTCCCGATGGGTCGATCCTCTTAACCTGGTTATTAAATTGATCCGCCAGATAAATATTGTTACTCGCATCTATCGCCATACCTGCGGGATGATAGAATCCGCTTGCAAAGAGCGACACCTGTGGCGTAGCACCTGTTCCCGTTGGGTAAATCGGTGAAATAGCCGTCCCGGCGCTAAATGTATAGGGGCCACTGTAAGTCAGTTGAGCCGATGCCCGCTGATAAAACGATAGCGCAGAAATCAATATGACCAGCTTGGCGATATGGATAAGGTTGGTTGTCTTCATGATGGTTCTGATCAATTGTTTCTGACTTTCTTTTTGACGCTATCCGCTGCCGTCTTTGCCCAGTGCTGATGTGTTACATTATTCATTTCAGCTTCATGCTTTCTCATCAACTCTGCCTGGTGGGCTGCAATCTTCTGCTTCATGTCATCATTATGCTGACGCATGGCTTCCTTTTGAGAACTCGTCATTGTCGAGTCGATCTTATGACGACGTTCGGCTAACAACCTTTGTAGCTGCCTTTGCTTATCGCCCGGCTTGCGCTTATTATCTTTCAATAGCTTTTCGATCTCCGCCTGTTTATAGTTATTGGCATCATGTATCTGCCGGGCTTTCTCCTTACTGACCGAGAGTTTAGCGGATATGTTATTTACGGCGCTGTCAGTTCGCGTCTGCGCTTTTAAGGTCACCGCGTTGAAGAACAGAAACGCGACGGCCAACAACATTTTATTGAGGGTTCTTAAGGTTTTCATGTTGAATTACTGCAATGTCGAGGGTTCGGGTGTATAATCGTTATTAGGGCCGATGATGACTGTATAGTTCCAATTGGTATAGGTTCCGTTCCATTCATCCCAAGTGGCATCGTAGGTCATCAAGCCATCATATATGCTCTGGTGCCCAAGGGAATAAGAACCGACTCCTGCCGGCACGCTATAAGTATTGATCGTCGGTGTTACGTTTGGCCCTCCGTAAATATCGCTGGTGACTGAAACGTCTTCCTCAACACTGACCGTTAATGGCCGTTGCAGTGTGAGCGGTTGGGTACAAGATGGATCGGAATAAAAAACAATTGACACATCCTCAGCGGAAGAATATTCCTGCTCATAGTAACCATCCCAAAAATAGTTTGGCCCATCATTAGTTTGATTACTGTATTCTATACGGGCATAAATAATTTGCGGCTGATCCAACTGCGGAACCAGACAGTCTGTACTTTGGCCCGCGTAGTTATAGCAGAATGCTTTTACGATATTACCGTCATTGTCCTTGATCATACGCAGTCGCTGAAAATTGTCATATTCATAATAGGTTACCTTGCCTTTGGCATCCATCGCGCTGGTCATTCCAACTAACGGATCATAGGTGTAGGTATTCAATTGAGCCGCTGCTGGATAGAAACGAATATCATCTACCTGCACATCCAAAATATTGATGGTATAAGAATTTCCGGTTACTGTAACCGGTATCATTTGCTGGCTCCAGACCCCGCTTACTTTTTGCCAGTAGGTCAGTAAATAACTGCCGTTGTCGAGGCCGGTGAGAATCTGCTGGTAAGCCGTAACCGCGGAATTAAAACTGTAATGGCCGGTTTTCGCGTCGTTATAAAGGCCGGTTCCATTTCCGTTTTCAAATCCTTCATAGAACACATCATTTTTAGGAGAGTTAATCGCCTGGGCGATAGGATACTCATTATTGTACCCCCATAGATAACTTGTCGTTATCCCGTTTCTCATGGTTAAATCGGTCGGGGTCCCCATACCGCCAACGTGGTTGATAGTAACCTCAGGTTCCGGTGTGTTACCCTTTATCGAGGTTTTTACCACTTTTGGCCCAATGAACCCGCTATTGCCACTGCTTGGCCAGGTCGGAGTTGATATATCATTGGGGAAATAGCCATAGTCGGTTACAGACTTGGAAACTTCGGTTCCTATCGTGGTATTGGTTACCGTTTGCTGCACTACCGGGCTGATCAGGTTGTAGGTCAGCATGTCATCGAACGGATGTGTTGTCGGGTAATCAAAAGGATAGGTCATTGCCGTCAGCGTGGTTTCACCTTTACTGTTTGTCGACTCGATACGCGTGACTACAGCCGGATAATTGTTGTTATCGTAATGATAGTTTTTTACTGAGCTCATCGTATTTACGCCGTCCGTTGTATAAGTCGTGGTGGTCTTTTTCAACCTTCGCAGCCCTGAATAGTAATAGTGATCCGCATAGTGCCAAACGCTTACTCCATATACGTTAGCCATAATATCATCAAACAGCGAAAAAAATTGAGTATTGCTAAAATTGCTTCCATCTGCCTGGTTACTTGAATTTATCGATGGTGCGAGGACAAGCCATCTATCCAGGATAAGATCCCTTGCAGTTCCCGCAGCAAAATCTTCGTACTCGTTGGCCTCGCCCTGGTAAAAGCCGGGGCCTGAAGTCCCCTTGCTTAAAAGGTTACCGAAATTCCAGGGCTTGTAATTATTAGATATCTTTTTCCATGAGAGTGCTCCTGAATAGGGGAACGTTCCACTTAGGTATGACGGTAGCCAGGGGTTTACGTCATGATCCATTGTTTCGTACGTATAAGCATCACCGATGTCATAGGTATATGTGGTTGTGTAATTCCCATTGGTTTCACTTACCGTTGGATAGACCACAGAACTTCCCTGCGGCGAATAATCCATGCCGCTATTGGGCGCAATTGTAGTACGCCTAAATGCGCCTTCCGTCCGCGGGCTGGAATAAGCTCCTGCTGTTACCACGTCACCGATCTGGTTGGTCATAAAGTCGTCTTTAGATGGCGTAACTTCGGCATGTCCTGTGCTGTAAGTATAATTTTTCTGTGTGGCTAATGTCCCGTCCGCCAGATAATTGGAGATATTCTTGATCCGCAGCCCGCCATACAGATTGTTGGACGCGTCCCGATTCAGTTCATAGTCAAAAGTTGTATAGCCTTTCGTCGGGTAGGTAATTTTATTGAGGGTATAGATCTTCGTACAATATTCGCAAGGAGACCTATCATACGAAGTAAACGGTGTATAAAATGAATATGGAGGATTATCATCGGAAGTATATATCGTTGGATACCAGGATAAGTCTTCTGTCCTACCATCATTACCATTGTAAAATCCCCAATAATCCTTTCCTGCAGAGGATAAGTTAGCGATAGGTTTGGCATCGTAGATATCTTCGCTGTTATAATTGAAACTATATTTTTCTACCGTGTTGCTTTGGGTATCATTAAAGGAAAGTGATTCAAGCTCATAATTGGACAATTCGTTCAGGGTGGTATTGTGTGTTTTGAACGGTATGATGTGTAAGGTCACGGTTTTTAACAGGTTATTGTTGCTGTCATAAATACTGATTGATGACAGCATCTTATTTCCATCCTCATTAAAAACTATCTTCCCGGAATTGAAATTTATTTGTTTTAAAAACATCGTATGATTTATAACCAGGGTGCTCGGTTGGACAAGGCCGACACCCGCGCTTGCGCGGGAATACTGAAAATCATTGCTGTTTCGATAAGGTGGATAGCCGTTAGTATTGGGCATATAGTACCAAAAGTCATCTAAAATATATTGTGTATTGTCCTGGTAAAATTGATAGACCGGCCCGTCCTGGTATTGGAATGAAACTCCAGCTCCCGGATGCTGGCTGGATGTGATATTGGTTAATTGCCAGGTGGATATAGCCGATTTAGGTCCGTACTTGTCCTGGTAATCCTGATATTCTACTGCATTGGATCCATTGATCCCGCTGTAGCCTCCTGCACCGAAACTGTATTGTATGCCGTTTTCATCGTTAAAACCGGTAAGCGAGGTAAACATCAGATTATCCTTCGGCTGGAACATAAAAGGGGTTCCGTTCTGAATGATGTATTTGCCGGACTTGCCTAAAAAATTATAGCTGTAGATATCGTACTCGTGATCATAAGTGCCGTCTTCCATATACTTAAAATCTTGCCACGATGATCCGATATTCACTCCGCTCGCTGTAGTTGAGGGCACCGAGAAGGTCGCCATTGGGTTCCCATCAGGGACGCCATCCGGCACCCCGTTAATTACCCTTGAGATCATACCGCCTGCCTCAAGCGTCCAGCCGAGCCCCACAAAACCTGAAACGTCAGCCACCCGCGTTCCTGAACCGTGATAGCTCAAAGTGATTGGGACGGTAATATCACCTTCCTTTATCGTAAATATGGGTATCGATATATCCGCAAGTCCGTTGAAATAGCTGACCGGATAATCACCATATCGTTGAAATTGCACAGATGTCGGTGATGGGGGAATGATCTGCGAGTAGGGTGAATTGTTTTGGGCATAGACGCTCGTCCCTATAATGGCTACCAAGAAGGTCAACACACCGCGAGCACATGCCACGCGAAATTTTCGCTGCATAGTTTAATTGGATAAGGTTTTTGGTTTCAATTTCGCAAGTCTATAGCGTGCCTGTAGCCATAAGGCCTTGCGACGCGATAGAAATTAAACAAGCCTGCTTGGGGAAAGCTGAACTCATTAACAATTCATGCACCTAAAAATTGTTAATTAAATTTAGAATTGCAAATTTCAAATACGAATTTTTAAAAATGGCTTGCTCAGTACCAAAAAAGCAGTTTTCATTCATTAAAATTAAGAATAAATCCAATAGGTGAGCAGTTTTTTTACTAATCACTAAATACAAGCTCTTGGATATTTGAAGTAGGTTTTCTTGTGTTATTGATTAATCTTTCAGCCGACGTTACTTATTTACTTTAATTTCAGAAGAAGATGCTTATATTTGAATATGATTCAGGCTGAGTACCAAAATGGGTACCAATGCCAGAGGCTTTTTTTAAAACTGATTGATTTACAGCCGTAAACGAGATATAGTTCGAATCCTGTTGCCCTCCAATCTGACTACTCGAAGCTTGTCCCTCTAAAGACTCATTCCGGCTCATACAACGTCATTTGATGCCACATCAACTTTACCTATTACGTTACCCACAAAGCAAAAAACGCAGCTCCTGTATACAGAAACTGCGTTTTAAGTGGTCCCGACGGGAATCGAACCCATATCTAGAGTTTAGGAAACTCCTATTCTATCCGTTGAACTACGGGACCTTTTTTATTTCGAATTTCGAATGTTCAATTTCGAATTTGAAATATCGAATGCAAAAGTGCAAATTATTGCTGGATTGTAGAAAAATCATTTGCACATCTGCATATTTACCATCTGTACATTATCTAACTACCGCCCCATTGGGCTTCCAGTTCTGCGGCGACACAAAGCTAAGCTTGCCCTGGGCATCTTCGGCCATAAGTATCATCCCTTGCGATAGAATACCTTTAATTTCGCGCGGCTCCAGATTTACCAATATACTCACCTGCTGCCCGATAATGGCTTCAGGTTCGTAATGTTCGGCGATGCCTGATACCACGGTACGTTGATCGATGCCGGTATCGATAGTCAGTTTTAACAGTTTTTTGGTTTTAGCGACCTTTTCGGCTGTTAATATAGTGCCTGTGCGGATATCCATCGCGGCAAACTGGTCGAAACTAATATTTTCTTTTGCAGGAGTAACGGGCTGTTCAACTGGATGTGCCGGACCTTCGATAGCTTCCTTTTTAGCAATTAGCTTCTGTATCTGGCGCTCGATTAAATCATCCTCTATTTTTTCAAAAAGCAGTTCGGCTGGGTTTAGCTGATGGCCGTTGGCAAATACCATTTCTTCATCAAAAGCAACGGTATCCTTATGCCAGTTAAGCATGTGCAATATCTTTTTAGCTGTGCCTGGTAAAAATGGCTGCAGGCAGGTAGCCAGATGGCCTATGAGCAATAAGCAGTTATGCAGTGCCAGCTTAGCATCCTCCGGATTGGTCTTGATGCTCTTCCATGGTTCTTTTTCGGTTAAATAACGGTTACCTAAACGTGCAAGTTCCATCATAGTTTGCTGTGCCTGGCGGAATTTGTATCCTTCAAAACTGCGCTCCAACTCATCGTACAGGCGGCCGAGTTCGCTGTTCAGGTTTTCATCCTGCAATGTGATGGCAGCAGAACCGGCTTCAATTTTACCATCGTAAAATTTGTGCATCAGTATCATTACCCGATTCACAAAGTTGCCGAGGATGGCCACCAACTCATTATTTACACGCGCCTGGTAATCCTTCCAGGTAAACTCGCTATCGGCGGTTTCGGGTGCAATGGCGGTCAGATAATAACGCAGTTCATCAACTTTACCGGGCAGGTCTTCCAGGTACTCGTGCATCTCGATACTCCAACCACGGCTGGTGCTCATCTTGTCGCCTTCAAGGTTCATAAACTCGTTAGCCGGTACATTATCCGGCACAATAAACTCGCCGTGCGCATGCAGCATCACCGGGAAAACGATGCAATGAAAAACGATATTATCCTTACCAATGAAGTGTACCAGTTTAGTGTCTTTATCCTGCCAGTAGGTTTTCCAGTCTTTATTGTTATCAATGGCCCATTGTTTGGTGGCCGATATATAGCCTATAGGTGCATCAAACCAAACATACAGTACTTTACCATCGGCGCCGGCTACGGGTACTTTTATACCCCAGTCCAAATCGCGGGTAACTGCACGCGGGTGCAGGCCGCCATCTATCCAGCTTTTACATTGCCCGTAAACAGTAGTACGCCAATCGTTGGCATGGCCTTTTAATATCCAATCCTTCAGCCAATCTTCGTATTTATCCAATGGCAAATACCAGTGTTTGGTAGGTTTTAAAACAGGCTTGTTTCCGCTTAGGGTTGATCGTGGGTTTATCAGTTCCTCGGGGCTTAACGAGGTACCGCATTTTTCGCACTGATCGCCGTATGCATTCTCGTTGCCGCAGTTAGGGCAGGTACCTACAATGTATCGGTCGGCCAAAAAGGTTTGGGTCTGCTCGTCGTAATATTGTTCTGATTCTCGCTCAACAAAAATGTCCTTATCATTCAGCGTCCTGAAAAAATCCTGCGCGGTTTCGTGGTGGATAGGTTCGCTGGTACGGTGGTAAATATCGAACGAGATTCCAATTTGCTCAAAACATGTTTTGATCAACGCATTATATTTATCAATGATGGCTCGTGGCGTGGTATGCTCTTTCATAGCCTGGTTGGCTATGGCAGTACCATGCTCATCGCTACCGCACACAAAAACTACTTCGCGCTTTTTGAGGCGCAGGTAGCGGACATAAAGGTCGGCAGGGATGTACGCGCCGGCCAGGTGGCCAATATGCTTTGGGCCGTTAGCGTAAGGCAGCGCGGCAGTAATGGTATATCGTTTATAAGTTTGCGTTTCCAAATTATTTTAAGCGTATTTTTATAATTTGGCAAAGATAACGATTTTGTATAGTCCGAAAGACCGGAAGTCGGAAAGTCGGAAAGATTTAAAATGGTGAATTAATTTCTAAAAAACTCTTGCGGACTTATGGACTTTCCTGACTTTCGGACCAATAACAAATAAATGAGACCTCCATATTTACAAAACGGCGACAAGATCGCTATTACCTGCCCGGCTAAAAAGCTGCCCAGACCCATGACGGATGCTGTTACCCTGTTACAAAGCTGGGGGCTTGAAGTGGTGATCGGCGAAACTTTAGCTGCCGAGTATCACCAATTTGCCGGGGATGATGACCTGCGCGCACGCGACATGCAACGCTTTTTAAGTGACGACAGCATTAAGGCTATCATTGCAGCACGTGGTGGTTATGGCACTGTGCGCATAATTGACAAGCTTGATTTTAGCCGTTTTGTGCAAAAGCCCAAATGGTTGGTTGGGTTTAGCGATATTACAGTTCTGCATGCACATATACATGCCAATTATGGCATACCAACCATCCATGGACAAATGCCGGTGAATGTATGGGATGCTACGCCAACATCCTTAGAAACTTTGCGTAAAAGCCTTTTTGGGGAAGATGTGGAATATGAAATCGGCGGTCATCCATTAAACCGCGAAGGAGAAATGAGCGGAACACTGGTTGGGGGTAACCTGAGCTTACTGATATCAGTTTTAGGTTCGGCATCCGACTATGATTATGCCGGCAAAGTATTGTTTTTGGAAGACGTAGGTGAATACCTGTATTCTATCGACCGGATGATGCGTGCCTTGATGAGGGCCGGTAAACTGAGCAATCTGGCCGGCCTGATAGTTGGCGGTTTTACCGAGTGCAAGGATAACGACATTCCTTTTGGCCAAACCGCAGAAGAGATCATTGCCGAGGTGGTGAAGGAATATGACTACCCGGTTTGCTTCAATTTCCCTGCAGGACATATTGCTGATAACCGGGCGTTGGTATTCGGCGAAACGATCAACCTGAAAGTTGAACAAAATAAGGCTTACACATATTATATATAAACTATGGCAATGTTATCAAACTTAGGCAATTACCGTAATTTCGGTTTGCTTATAATACGTGTTGGTTTGGGCGTGATGTTTATTTTGCACGGCTATCCTAAACTGCTTAGTGGCCCTGAAAAATGGGCGGCGATTGGTTCGGCCACCAAATATGTGGGTATTCATTTTTTACCTGCGTTTTGGGGTTTAATGTCGGGCTGCGCCGAAACCTTCGGCGGGTTTTTATTGGTGATAGGTTTAGCGTTCAGGCCGGTATGCCTGTTTCTGCTTATCAACCTAATTGTTGCCACAGCTATGCACTTTGGTACGGGCGGCGGTTTAGAACAAGCCGCACATGCAATTGAAGACGCTGTTGTTTTTGCCGGCCTGATGTTTGTTGGTCCGGGCAAATACAGTGTGGATAAGAAATAGCTCCTTACCTGTCAATCAGTAAAAAACAAAAGGCCCGCTGAAATCCAGCGGGCCTTTTGTTTTTTTACGTTCGGAATATTATTTATCCCACCATACGCGGTTTGTTTCGGTATCACTACCGCCATAAGGGAACGAAGCAATTGCGGCATTATAAGCAACGCCGTTGGTGTTTGCCTCACCCGATGGATAAGGGAACCTTCTTGGAATAGTTTTAGTTGGGTTGGTAGCATCAGGTGCCGGAGTTAATACCGGTACGCCGGTACGCCTCCACTCATCGAAGGCATTTTGCTCACTGCCGTATAATGCTATCCACTCCTGCTCTTGTATCTTAGCCAATGGAGCTGATACCGATGCGCCAATAGCAGCCAGGTAAGTTGCGGTATTACCTGTAACGCCCCATTGTGCCCATGAATCGGTAATCCCTTTGGTTAACATGGTTAAAGCATTTTCGCCGGTAGTATAAGTAAGAGCGGCTTCGGCCCTTAACAAATCGATATACGCGGCGCTGAAAATAGTAACGGTTGAGCTGCTTGTTTTTAACGAAGCATCAAAAGCAAGGCTATAGTCGGGGTTAGTTGCGATCCATGTTAATGCATCAGATCTGTTTAAACCGTAAGGGAAACCTTTCACTACGTTGCTGCTGTTAACCTGGCCGTATTTTACAACACGGGGATCTGAGTAACCGTTCATCAAATCGGCAAGTGGTTTAGAGATTGCTACTACCGAAGCTGAAGTAAGATTATACAACGGATAGTTGAATGTACCGCCCGGGTAAGTTAACTTAAAGTTATAGGTATTGGCATCAATAACACCACCGGCATCGGTTAACGCTGCCATAAATTGAGTTTTACCAGTGGCTGGGTCAACCTTTGATAAACGCATTGCTAACGAAAGGCGTAACGAGTTGGCAAATCTTTTCCATTTGCTCAGGTCGCCCCCATAAATGATATCGCCTGTAATAGCTGTACCTGTTGACTGGAAGCTTGAAACAGCGCTTGCTAATTGAGCAAAAAGGTCGGTATAGATAGCCTGTTGCTTATCATAAGCAATAGTAACCGAGCCCTTTAAGGCTTGTGAATAAGGGATATCTCCGTAACGATCCGTCAGGATCGAATAGTAATAAGCGAGCAATATACGGGCTATCTGAATCTGGTTCACCGAGTTACCGCTCGCCGCGATAGGGTTCGGGTTAGCCGTGTTAACTTGTATAATGTTATACAAGTCTTCCATCGGGCCAGCATAATAGCTATCCCATGATACCCCTGAAGTTGGATACAACGAGTTATCAGGGTATTGGATCTGGCTCCAGTGTTGTACAAAAAAAGGCGTATAAAAACCTGTGATTGGGGCGCTGGCCGTTGATGTTGGCGAACCTACCGCGTCGGCTCCGATAAAAGTCTCTACGCTGGTTAAAAGCGCCGAAGTTACAGGCGTTGTAACCGAATTCGGGTTAACGTTAGTGTCTCCGAATTTTCCGCAGGAAGTAGTACCTACTGCAATTGCTGCTAGTACGGCCGCGGTGTAACGGATCTTTGATTTTATTTTCATGATATTAAGATCTTTATTAATCAATTTTTAATTAAAAGCCTAATTTAAGGGTTGCTCCGAAGGTTCTTGACGGAGGCATACCGCCGCTTTCGCCGTAGTTACCGGTCAATTCAGACGGGTCGAAGTTCCTGTTAGCTGCATATATTAACCAAGGGTTACGTGCAAATACACTTAACTGCAGGTTGTTAACATATTTTGAAAGGTTACCCATCTTTTTAACAGGGAACGTATAACCCAGATTAACCTCGCGAAGTTTTGCATAGCTTAGGTCGAATATGTGAGTTTCGTTAACCTTGTTACCCACCTGGTTAACATAGTAGTCAATCGCGTCAACATACATATCAACGGGCGCTCCGGTTGTAGTAACACCGGTTACGTGTACGCCACCACCGTTGGCAACAGGATCGCGAACTGGTTTACCACGGTCGTTATTACCGGCTGTATAAGCATACAGACCAGAAACACCACCCCAGGTATCAGATAATGAGAAATATTTACCGCCTTTGGTAAAGTCGATAGCAAAGTTCAGGCTCAGGCGTTTGTAGGAGAAGGTGTTGGTCCAACCACCTGTAAATTTAGGCAGTACCGAGCCAAAGGTTACGTTATCCTGATATACATAGAAACCAGTAGTTGGATTGATCTCGTTAACACCATTCAGCTTAGCGATACCACGACCACGAATCTGACCATATTCGCCACCAACAACGCTCCATACGCCCGGCGCATAACCAGCAGCGCCTGTAGAGCTCGAATAGTCGCTACCACCTAAGTAAAGGTTTTGCAGGCCAGGGTATAACTCATCAACCTGCGACCTGTTTTGCGCTAAGTTAACAGCAGTGTTCCAGGTAAAGTCCTTAGTGCGGAATGGGTACCCATCTAAGGTTAACTCAATACCATGGCGGTTAAGTTTACCGGCATTGATCAGCTTGCTGGTATAACCGCTGGCGCCCGAAATGGTAACTGATACGATAGAGTTAGAGGTGTTTTCATTATAGTATGTACCGCTAAGTCCAAGTCGGTCGCTCAGGAAGCGCAGGTCTAAACCAAACTCGGTTGATTTTGATAATGCAGGTTTGATGTTTGGATCGATAGCCTGGTTAGGAGTAGTCATGGTGATGTTACCATTAAATTGAGTAGAACCAACACCGTATTGCAGGGCTAAGCTATATGGATCAAGGTCAGATCCCACTTCGGCCCATGTTCCTCTGATTTTACCAAACGAAATCCATGGCAATGATTTTTCAACAAACTTGGTGAACACAAATGACAAACCAATTGAAGGATAAGCATATGAGTTGGCATCGACAGGTAATGCAGAGCTCCAATCGTTACGTAATGAAGCATCTAAAATAATGATGTCTTTCCAACCAATGCTTGCGCGGCCGTATAACGAACGTACAATTTTGTCGTTACGGGTAGCCGAGAAGTAGTACGGAGTGGTTTTACTGTTTGATAAGGTAAACAAGTCGGGAACTACCAGACCGCCTTTGGTTGCATTATCCAAAGTGCTCGAGACATTCTCGCGAATGTTACCACCAAAGTTGGCATCGATAGTAAAGTCGGAAACCTTTTGGTTATATGAGGCCAGGAACTCGTAGTTATTCTCTACGGTTTTTACATCATAAGTACGGTAAGTAGCAGTGATAGGCCTTGTACCGGCGTTGGCGTTGAACGACAGCGGCGACGAAGCATCTTCTGTACTGATCTCCAGTATAGTTGGCAGTTTGCCTTCGTAATGCGTATTACGTTGGTTACGGTGAGCTATACCGGTAATTTTAAAGTGAGAGTTTAGTTTATAAGTTGCGCCGAAGCTACCGTATAAACGATCTTGAATGTTAACCGAACTGATCAGGTTATCATAAGCAAATGGGTTTGGCCAGTAGTTGGTACCGTTATAAAAAGCGGCTGAACTGATACCGTTACCATCGTCAAGGTTCCAGCCGGTGATGTGACCGATCGGAGTTTTTAGACCTTGTAACTCGCGTAATTTATTGATATCCAAATCGCGGTGGAACCACTGGTTGAAGGACCCCGCGTTATTGTTACCGTAGGTATCGCTAAAGTCGCCATTGGTTTTTTGATCAACATAGTTAATATCGGCAGTTACCGAAAAATGTTTATTCAAATCAAAGTTGAATTGAGTTGAAATATAGTTTCTGTCTAAGGTTGATGCCGGGATCAAACCGGTTTGGTGTTGATTGGTATACGATACACGGATGTTATAATCCTCGCCAGCCTTGCTTAAGGCAATGTTGTTTTGGATGTTTTTGCCGGTATTGTAAAAATCTTTAATGTTATCGGGTTGCGGGGTTAACGCCTGAGTTTGGAACGAGTATTGCGTGCCGGGATACCATGCATACCATGGAATATATTGCTGGCCAGTCATTGCCGGGCCCCATGATGCATCGTCAAAATAAGTGTGATAGTTTTTACCGCTTAGGGCTTGCCACTCAACCGGGTCGCCGGCTTTCCAGGTATAAGTTTGCATACCTACACCAGCAGTACCACCCGAGTATTGATTTTGATAAGCAGGCAGGTTACCTACCTTATCAATTGAATAGGTTGAGGTCAAACTGATACCTAAACCTTTGTGAGATGCCTTTTTGCTGGTAACCAGGATTACACCGTTAGCTCCGCGCTGACCGTAAAGCGCAGCAGCAGCCGGGCCCTTCAGCACCTGAACGTCTTCAACATCATCCATATTGATGAAGTTGATATCATCAATCGGGGTACCATCAACCACAAATAAAGGATCATTAGAGATTGTGGTAGGGTTGTTAGCGCCACGGATACGGATACTTGAGGCCGAACCTAACTTGGCAGCTGACTGAGTTTTTACCTGAACGTTTGAGATTTTACCTGCCAATGAGGTATTGATATCGGTAATACGGGTTGAGGTAAGATCAGAACCGCTGATACCTTGTTGTGAATACGCAAGGTTATCAGCCTTACGCTGGATACCCAAAGCCGTATTTACCACAACTTCGCCCAACTGGCGGGTAGCTATTTCGAGCGTAGCATTTACAACCGAACCAGTAATGGGTTTTTCGATGGTACCATAGCCGATGAAGGCGAATACCAATGCTTTACCACTTTCAGGAACTCTAATGGAATATTTTCCGTCGGCGCCGGTAATAACACCCAATGAGGTGCCTTTTACCTTAACGCTAACACCAGGGATGGGACCGCCATCCTCTTTAGCGATAACCGTACCGGTCACAGTACGGCCCTGTGCAAATACCTGTGCCACGCTTAGCAACAGAAAGCACAAACTTACGAGTAGAAGTTTTTTCATTTCGTTAATAAATAAGATCAGTTAATAGTTAATTAAGATAAAAGTAGCGTTACCTTTTTGAAAAATCAAGCAAAAATCAAAAACAATGTGCGATTATCACCAAAAATGACAAATTATAGGCCATAACAATAAGGAATAGTGATATATCTTTTTTGTAAAAAAATCATTAATTGATTCTATAAATATGATTTTAGTAATAAAATCCTCTTAAAATTCACACGAGGTTTAAAATCATATCTAAAAAATTAAAAAATGATAAAAGTAAAATATTTTTAGTTTTTTTAGTACTATGTATTGCATAATACATTTTAAAGCATATATCTTTGTATTATGATTGTAGAGAACACACAAACCCAAATGCGAAAGGGGATATTGGAGTATTGTATACTCTCGATAATATCCAAAGGCGAAACCTACGCATCAGACATCATTGCCGACCTGAAAAAGGCCCGGCTACTGGTAGTTGAGGGTACCTTATACCCTTTACTAACCCGCCTGAAAAACAATGGACTGTTAAGCTATAACTGGGTCGAATCCACCTCGGGGCCGCCACGCAAGTATTATGTACTATCGGCCGAAGGGCGGGCGGTGCTTGAGCAGCTGGATAAAACCTGGGCCGAGCTGGCCTTTGCTGTACAAACCTCAGTTGAGGGCCGCGGCAGTATAGACCTGAATAACAGGACGGCTGAATAAATTGATAACCGATCGAACCCGACAAATCATCATAA
>Ga0157372_10000761_pt1 | contig 34936 bp, 29 predicted proteins | sample C55metaG_FD_115307 | JGI IMG/M metagenome (GOLD analysis project Ga0157372, IMG submission 115307) | Corn rhizosphere microbial communities from Kellogg Biological Station, Michigan, USA - C5-5 metaG | ecosystem: Host-associated > Plants > Roots > Rhizosphere > Soil | place: USA: Michigan...
CTAAATTCGCAAAAATAAAATCGCGTCAGGATTCGTTATAAGCGATCTTCTCAAATCGCGAGACATTTTGTATCTCCCAAATTTCGGCCATTTACATCGAAATGGGACTTTTTCAACAGGCACAGTCGTCATCAGTTATTGAAGACGTTTGTACACGCCAAGTCAGATGAGCGCCGGGGTGGCCGCGGCAAAATTCGGTTCAGGGGCAAGCGGCAGGACGGTGCATTCGTGGGCATATTGATAAAAGAGCCGAAGGCCTTCGAGGCAGGGATCGTCGAGATAATAGAAGATGTTTGATGTTAGGTATTCGTGAACATCCCGCTGCGGCAGGTTGAGTTTCGGCGCCCAGGTTTCGACAATCTGCTCAAGATTCGCTGGTTCAAGGCCATGGTCACGCGAGCGCTGGAACACTGAAGCTAGGTCAAGCTTCGACGCTTGGGCGGCTTGATTTCGAACTGCCCAGAATGCGAACACGAAAGGCTTGCCGGTGAAACGAAGCCATTCCTCAGCAAGGTCCCACGTGTAATAGCGGGAGCGGTCCACTTTGAGTGCTGGATCTCCGATGAGAAGCGCGGCGTCCCCCGCCGACAGCATGCTCTTCAGGTCAGGTGCGTGAGATGTGAAATCCCGAGCGCCGCCCCAGTATTTTTCAAACAAAATTCGTACGAGAGCCACCGAAGTCAGAGACGAGTTGTCGAGGACGACGGTGCGAATCTCAGGCATCGGCTTCGAGCTGACCAGCAGAATTGAGCGGACCGGCCGCTTTGACGCGATCGCAACTCCGGGCAGGATTGAGAGGTTGGGAATAGTAGCGTACGCCGCCGCCGGAATGATGCCGATATCCGCTTTCCCGTTTTGTAGCTCGAGCGCGCACTGCGAGGGAATTGTGTACGCGACCTCGAAGCCGGGATCAGCGAGGCCGTGCTCAAAGTCCCACATCAGCGGGGCGGTATTTAGGTAGGAGATGGCGGAGATGAGCATGCAAAAGAAGCTTTTAGCTATTAGCTCTTAGCTTTTAGCCAAACCCGCCCTTTCCCGGCTTCACCTCGGTGCAGTCTTCACGTTAGCGAAATTCGGAAGCTACAGCTAACGGCTAAGAGCTAAAAGCTAAGAGCTGTTGAAAAAATACTATCAAACATGTGACATGTGACCTTGACGCCAATTTTTGGTGCTGCGTAGAGTCGGCAGGACTGTTAAGGAGACTTCTTGCCTAACATAGCGGTTTCAGAATCTACAGCTCCAGCCTCGAACCGTCCCAGCCAGATATTGTGGCTGGCTTTGACCCTGACTCCCGGCCTGGGACCCACTCGGGCCAAGCGGCTGGTGGAATTCTTTGGCGGAGTCGAAGGGGTATTCAGGGCATCCTTGACCGAACTCGAGGCGGCGGGATTGCCCGCCGGTGCGGCTCAATCGCTTGCCACCGGCCGGTCGATTGAACTCGCGCAAGATGAGATGGGCAAGGCAGCGAGGGCCGGAGTCAGCGTTGTCAGCATGGACGACCCCGAGTACCCGCCGGAACTGCGGCAGATTTACGATCCGCCACTGCTGCTCTACGTTCGCGGGAATGTGGCAGCGATTTCTCAACCCGGAATCGCCATGGTTGGAACCCGGCACCCAACGCCATACGGCATGGGGATGGCCGAGCGACTGGCCTGCGATCTGGCTACGCGTAAGCTTGTGATTTTTAGTGGTATGGCTCGCGGCGTGGATACATTTGCGCATCGTGGCGCGGTCTCGGCGAAGGGCAAGACGGTCGCAGTCTTCGGGACTGGGGTGGACGTCCTTTATCCCAAGGAGAACTCGCGGCTGGCTGATCAGATTCTCAGCTGTGGAGGTGCGCTGATCTCGGAGTTTCCGCTAGGAACCTTCGCTGCTCCGCAAAACTTCCCGATTCGGAACAGAATTATCAGTGGCATTTCGCTGGGCGTGCTGGTGGTCGAAGCCGCCGAATATAGCGGGACACGTATCACCGCGCGATGCGCGCTTGAGCAGAATCGCGAGGTCTTCGCGGTTCCGGGGAATGTGACCAACAAAAACTCATGGGGCCCAAACACGCTCATCAAGCAAGGTGCCAAGCTGGTGGCAACATGGGAAGACATTTGGGAGGAACTCCCGGCGAATGTGCGGCTTACGCTGACTCCTGAAACGGGCGCTGAATCGCCAGCGGGTCAGACTGCATCTTTATTCGAGGAACCTTCGCTCTCTCCGCATGAAAAGAAGATCTACCGGGTACTGAAAGCCGATGAGGCCCAGCACCTGGACGAGATCATCGAGAAGCTGGAACCGGAACTGTCCTCATCAGAAATCTTCGCGGCGTTGTTTGAACTGGAGCTGGCTGGGAAAGTGAAGCAGCTGCCGGGCAAAAATTTTGTAAGAAGCTTTTGAGCCTCGAGCTTTTAGCTCTTAGCTTTTAGCTCAAGCCGGAGAGTGCGGAGGATTGATGAGGAACTACGAAGATTTGCACGTTTGGCAAAAGGCGCACGTTCTCACGCTGGCGATTTACAAGGCCACGCGGTGTTTCCCGAACGAAGAAAGATTTGGACTGACAAGTCAAATTCGGAGGTCATGCGCTTCTGTCGGAGCTAATTTGGCGGAGGGATGGGTCGCAGATCTGACGGTGAGATGGCGCGATTCGTCCACATCGCAATGGGATCGGGTGCTGAACTCTCGTATCACCTACGACTGGCACGGGATTTGGATTTGCTTTCTAAATCGACGGCCGAGCAATTAGGGTCCGATTTGGACGAAGTGATGCGCATGTTGTCGTCACTTTCGCTGAAGTTGAAGCCCAGGAGAGAGGTGGTCCAGCTAAGAGCTAAAGGCTAAGAGCTAAAAGCCGAGTCCCGGCTGACAGCTGACAGCTTGCTCCAATTCGTGCTAGCTTCAAAACCAACACTAGAAACAGAGGAACACATTGGCAAAGGGTTTAGTCATCGTCGAGTCGCCTACCAAGGCGAAGACCATCGAAAAATATCTGGGCAAGGGCTATACGGTCGAGGCCTCGCTTGGGCATGTGAAAGATCTGCCCAAGAGCACTCTCGGTGTCGATATCGATAACGATTTTGAAACTGAGTACATCGTCATTCCTGGCAAAGAGAAAGTCATCGCCAAGCTGAAGAAGCTGGCCGCGGGGATGGACACGATCTATCTGGCGCCTGACCCGGATCGTGAAGGCGAAGCGATTGCCGCGCATCTGGCGGAGGAACTCGGCGATGGCAAAAAGAAGAAAAAGAAAAAAGGCGAGAAGAACGGACACGAGCGATTTCGGCGGGTGACGTTCAATGAGATTACCCAGCGTGCGGTGCGGGAAGCTTTCGAGCATCCTCGTGATATCGATCAGCATTTGGTGGACGCTCAGCAAGCTCGCCGTGTGCTGGATCGGTTAGTGGGATACCAAGTTTCGCCTCTACTGTGGGACAAAGTACGCCGTGGACTCTCCGCCGGGCGTGTGCAGACGGTTGCGCTTCGGTTGATCGTGGAGCGCGAGCGCGAAATAAAAGCATTCGAGAAAAAAGAATATTGGACCATCGACGCGAATCTTGCGGCCGCCAAACCCCCGGCTTTCGATGCGCGCTTTCTGGGCAAGGGCGAAGAGAAGATTGAAGTCCCGAATGAAGAAGAAGCTACAAAAATTCGTACTGCCCTCGAAAACGCCGACTGGATTGTTCGCAGCGCCGAGAAGAAAGAGCGCCGCCGGAATGCGACCCCGCCGTTTACCACCAGCAAATTGCAACAGGATGCTTCGCGCAAACTTCGTTTCAGTGTGAAGCGCGCCATGATGATCGCGCAGCGTTTGTACGAGGGTGTCGAACTCGGCGAAGAAGGCCTGGTCGGTTTGATCACCTACATGCGAACCGATTCGACTCGCGTCGCTCCCGAGGCGCTGACCGAAGTGCGCGAATATATCGGATCGAATTATGGCGCGGATTATCTGCCGCAATCGCCGAATACTTTTAAAGAGAAGAAAGATTCACAGGGCGCACACGAAGCCATTCGCCCGACGTCGGCGATGCGCCATCCAGATTCGATCAAGCAATACTTAAAAGAAGATGAGTTCAAGGTCTACAAGCTGATCTGGCAACGCTTTGTTGCGTCGCAAATTACACCTGCGGTGTTCGATCAGACCACCGTCGATATCGATGCCAAGTCGGGATCAGATATCTATTGGTTCCGCGTTACCGGGTCGATCCTTAAGTTCGACGGCTTCCTGAAAGTGTACGAAGAAGCGAAGGAAGGCAAGGACGAAGAAGATGAGGAACTGAAGCACAAGCTGCCGCCGCTTGAGGCTGGGCAGAAGCTGACGCTGAAGTCGTTGAATCCGGAGCAGCATTTCACCGAGCCGCCGCCGCGCTATAACGAAGCGTCATTGGTGAAGGAACTGGAAGAACGCGGCATCGGCCGTCCGTCAACGTATTCCGCGATTCTGAGCACGATTCAGGAGCGGCAGTACGTCACGAAGATCGGTGGGAAGTTTTCGCCAACAGAGATCGGCTTGGTCGTCACCGATCTCTTGATCGAAAACTTCCGCGACATCTTCGACGTGCAATACACGGCGCGTCTCGAAGAAGAACTCGACGAGATCGAAGAAGGCAAAGAAGGCTGGACCGACGCGCTCGCCGAGTTTTACAAGAAGTTCGAGAAGGACCTCAAATACGCTTCCAAGCACATGGAGAACATCAAGCGTATGGAGAAGCCTACCGACGAGAAGTGCGAGCGTTGCGGCTCTCCACTGGTGATCAAGTGGGGCAAGCACGGTTCGTTTTATGCGTGCTCTTCATACGACAAGGAAGATCCGAACAGCTGTACGTTTACTAAAGAAAATCCCATCAATTTGCCTGATCTCGATACCGCCGACGTTCAGGAAACTACGCAGGAAGAGTATTGCGAAAATTGCGGCCGGACGATGGTGCTGAAGCGCGGGCGCTTCGGGCAGTTCATGGCATGCACGGGTTATCCGGATTGCAAGACGACGCGAAGGCTGGATCAGGGCAAGCGGGTGCCGGATATTACGCTCGAAGAACTTTGCCCGAAGTGCCAGCGGAATATGGTGATCCGGCATGGGCGCTATGGGGAGTTCACTTCCTGCAGCGGATATCCTGAATGCAAATATGTGAAGCAGAATTTCGTCGGTGTGAAATGTCCGACTTGCAAAGACGGAGAACTGGTTGAGAAACGGGCGCGCAAGGGAAACACGTTTTATGGGTGCAGCAATTACCCCAAGTGCAAGTTCACTTCTGCGAACAAGCCGATCGCCGAGAAGTGTCCGAGCTGCGGTCATGAATTTCTGGTTGAGAAATATTTGAAGTCGGGGCCGGTGATCGCGTGTCCGAATAAAGAGTGCGAGTATGAGCGGCCGAATGAGAATCCGACGCCGCAGCCGGGAGCTTCTGGTCAAGCTGAGGCCTGAATGAATGGGCGAGACGTCCGTTCCTCCATTTCGTTGAACCTGAGGAGAACCAATGCCGAAGAAAGCTACTGCTGAAGACGCCAAAATCATGATGCGGCTTTACGATCTGCGCCGCGAAGCTGAAATGCGCAAGGCGCGTGCCTGGTATGCAGGATGGTGGCCACGCAACGCCGATGATGTTCTTCAAATTCTTAACGCCTTTGGAACCCCTGAGAATGCCTGGTTCCGACAAGTGAACGGTTATTGGGACATGGCTGCGTCATTTGTTCTGCGTGGCGCCGTAAATGAACAGCTTTTCTGGGATAGCAGCGGAGAGATGTGGTTTGTGCTTTCGAAGCTGCAGCCTTTCCTGAAGGAGGTTCGCCAGAAGGCGAATATTCCTCAAGGATTTACCCGAGTTGAGAAAGTTGCCTCGCGGACGAAAGATGGCCGCGAGCGCCTCCAGATGATGCTCAAGAGGGCGGAAGCCAGACGAGCAGCGTCGGCAAAGGCATAGCCGCGGACGTTTGGGGAGCGATGCCACACGTTTGGTTTTGCGGGAATGATCGCGTCGAACTAATCTAGGCGGCGGCTTCGCGGAAATTTTCGGCAATAGGGGCGAGTTGCAAACAAAGTAATGCGGAAGTAAACATCGCTCCGAAATAGAAATGATCAGGCGTGAACCAGAGTGCTGAGAATAGGAACATGACACCTGAGAGCATTACAAGCCTTGTCCACCTTTGGGTTTCAACGGCCTCATCCATAGCCAGGAGAACCGGCAGTGCTAACATGCTGAGGTCATGCAAGAACATATAAGGTGTAAGCAAACAGCTCGTCGAGATCGCCAGTAGCAGTCTCTTTTCTGAATTCTCCCGCTTGCCTTTCGCAAATACCAATAGAAAAATTATGCTCGACAAGAGCAACAGCGGCATCTTTCCCATGCCTTGAGCGAGCAGGAGCCCCCGCAAGTTTGGCATGCGTATCAAGAGTTCCGAAAACGAAACACCCAACATTTTTTCTAGGAGTTCAATGTATTGCCGTTCGGCACCGATTCCGGCCATGAGGGCCGAAATACCGAAGACTAGCGAAGCCGATAATACCCAGCCAGCGACAATTCGAATATTGCGCCACAGAAGAAATAGCAGAAGGATGGGGATAAATACCTGAAATCGAAAGCATCCAAGGCCCATGAGAATTCCCGCGTTAAACTCGTGGGCATGGACGCGGCGGAATGCGAGAACCAGGACTAGGACGAGAAGTAGTGAATCTTGGCCGGCAAAAATCGCAAAGGTAACCGGCATAAAGCCAATCAGCAACCCTGGCAGAATCCACTGGGGACCAAGAGCCGTTAATGACCTCACCGTCGGCCGAAGGAGAGTACATATACAACCCAGGATCGCTAGGTTGACTGCAGCCCATGATAAGTAAGCCGATTCATAAGGCAAGTAGGAAAAAGGGACAAAAAGTACAGCTTCAAGAGCCGGATGCAGAAAGGGAACTGCTCCATTATCGGTAGCGACTCTTTCGATCTGACTTCGACGAACGTGGGAAAAATCATAAAGTTTGTTCGCTTGCCGGGTTCTGATCATATAACCGGCGGTGTAAAAAACTCGAAAATCAGACTGGATCGCCAAAGTAGGCGAGCTCAAAAACATCCACCGCGGTATTTCAACTCCTATTAGCACTGCGGGAATCGACAGCGCGAGTGCTACTACGTAATAGGGCGCGGTACTCTTCATGAATGAGGCTATCGGGCGATGTAACTCTCAAGACTAGGAAATATATTCCCGGATATACGGATCTTGAGTCTCTCTCAGACTTTTTAGATCGCCGTCGAAAATGATGTGCCCATCCTTCAGAATCAGAAATCCCATGGGTACGGCGGCGCGGGTATGGGCTGGAAGCGGTTTCATTTTGTTCTCCGCCCGGTCGAAATAGTGCGTGCCCAGGGTGAAAGCATCCTGCAGACGGTGAGTGACCAGCAGAGAGCTTGTCTTATACACATCGCGCTGCTTCACGATCAACTCGATAATCGTGTTCGAGGTAACTGGATCCAACCCTCCAGTTGGCGAATCATAGAGAAGCACCTCGGGATGGGTGATTATTGTGCGCGCGATTCCCACCCGCCGCCGCATGCCGCCAGATAACTCTGACGGATACATGTCAACGGTGTGTTCAAGTTCGACAAAGCTTAACGCCTCACGCACCCGGTCTTCGATTTCCTGTTCGGAAATGTTGCCTTCTTCAAGCAAGCGGTAGGCAACATTTTCGCGTACCGTCAGCGAGTCGAACAACGCGCTTTCCTGAAATACAATTCCAACTTTCCGCCGCAATTCGAAGAGCTGATCCTCGGACATGCTGACAATATCTTCGCCGAGGACCGTGATATGGCCGGCATCGGGCTTCAGCAGGCCGAGAGCCAGCTTCAGGATCGTACTTTTCCCTGATCCTGCCACACCAAAAATGGCCTTGGTCTCTCCATGCGCGAGTCGAAATGAAATACCGTCTAGTATCACTTTGCTGTCGAACGCCAGTTCGACGTTTTCGAAGGTCACAGCATCACCACGGGGCTGGCTGTCTACTCGCGCTTGGGCCTCAGTCGGAAGAGTAGGAGTAGACATGGCAGGCTTAAGTTCCCAAAGTGATCATCAGCACGCGAGTGATAAACACATCTACCGCGATGATGAGAATCATAGCGGCGACCACGGCTTCAGTAGTGGCGCGGCCTACCCCCTGCGTGCCGCCTTTGGTATTCAATCCGTAGTAGCAGCCGATGGTGGCGACGATGAAACCGAAGACTACCGGCTTCGTAAGTCCAGTGAACACGTCGGAGAATTCGAGTGTCTGCCAGGCGCTGTTCCAATATTGATGTGTATCCAGCCGCAGAACTGCTTTGACCACGAAAGCTCCGCCGATGAGCCCGAGCAAATCCCCGAGAATAGTAAGGAAAAAAAGCATTGCGATGGTCGACACTACCCGCGGCGTGACCAGTTTCTTCAGCGGATCGGTTCCGAGTGCCCGCATGGCGTCAATCTGCTCGGTGACAACCATGGAGCCAAGTTCACTGGCCATGCCGGAAGCATTTCGCCCCGCGACTACCAAGCCAGCCAACACGGGTCCCAATTCGCGAACGATTCCTACCGATACAAGTTGCCCGATGACAGTCATCGCCCCAAAACGATCGAGGGTGGAAGCACTATTAAGCGCTAAGGCAGCGCCGGTGAAGAAACAGGCTGCAAGCACGATTGGAAGAGAACCGAAGCCGATTAGGTCCGCTTGCTGGATCATGTCGGCGATGTAGAGCGGACGTTTAAACAGATTGCCGAGAGATCGGACTGCCAGGATGGCATAATCCTGGACCGACCTGACTTTCTCTTTGGTGTAATCCGTGGGCGAAATCAGTTCCATGCGCCTGAAAGGGAACTATAGCAGAGGAGCGGCAGCTTTCACTGATTAGGCTTAGTTTTCAGGTAGATTCGAAATACTATTCTCTAGATTTCTTTTTGATCTCAATGTTCAGACGTTTGATTTTTTGGTTAAGTGTTGAAAGCGGGATGTGAAACCGTTCGGCGGCTTCAGTCTGGTTCCACGCGCATTTCTCAAGCATGTCATTGATGATGTGCCGCTCGCATTCTTCCATTACGTCGAATAGGGAGGCATCAGCGCGGTTTTCAAGAATGGGAAGTGAGGAGGCGCGGCCGGAGAGTTGGTCCGGGAGAAGGTCGGGGCCGATTTCAGGTCCTGTGGAAAGTACCACCGCACGCTCGATCACATTCTCCAGCTCGCGCACGTTTCCGGGCCAGCCGTAATTCAACAGCTGACGCAGGGTTTCAGCGCTAAGCCGCCGAGTTGAACGCTGGTTCTCGTCGGAATACCTGCGCAGGAAGAACTCTGCCAGCAAGGGAATGTCTTCTTTGCGCTGGCGCAGCGGCGGAAGATCAATGCTGATGACGTTTAAGCGATAGAAAAGATCTTCGCGGAATTTTCCTTCGCGCACCATTTGGCGAAGATCGACGTTAGTCGCGGCCACGATGCGCACGTCGACTTGAATTTCGTGCACTCCGCCAAGATGCATGAACTTGCGATCTTGCAAAACCCGCAGGATCTTGGCCTGAGTATCGATGCTCATGGTGCCGATCTCATCGAGGAAAAGTGTCCCTCGGTCGGCGATTTCAAAAAGGCCACGCTTGGACGAGATGGCGCTGGTGAATGCGCCCTTCACGTGCCCGAAGAGAGTTGATTCGAGCAGGTCAGGCGGCATCGAGCCGGTGTTTACAGGAACAAATGGGCGGTCGCGACGCGGCGAATTCAAATGCAGTGCTTTCGCGATCAGCTCTTTGCCGGTTCCGCTTTCGCCTTGCAACAACACTGTTGAGCGGCTGGGTGCCACTTGCGCCACCAAGTCGAAAATCTTGAGCATGACTTCGCTCTTGCCAACGATGTTTTCGAAGTTGTAACGCTGCTTTAGCGCACGCTTGAGCTGAATGTTTTCTTCTTCGGCGCGGCGGCGTGCGACCACTGACCGGACGTCAGCCAGAAGTTTTTCGTTGTCCCATGGCTTTTGGAGAAAATTTGCGGCGCCTGATTGCATGGCGCGAACGGCATCTTCAACCGTGCCGTACGCGGTAATCATGATTACCGCAATTTGCGGATCGAGCGTTCGGATTTCGGGCAGCAGTTCGAGTCCGTTGCGATCGGGCAACGCTAGATCGAGTAGCACCAGATCGAATGGACGGTCGCCGAGCTTCGAAATCCCCTGAGCGCCGTTGGCCGCGGTTTCAACTTCGTAGCCTTCGAATTCGAGAAGGGTCTGAAGCGATTCGCGAATTTCGGCTTCGTCATCGATGATGAGAACACAGCCTTGACCTTGCGTCGGTGCGTCGCTCATGCGTCCGGAGATGACGGCGGCTTCAGACATTGACCGCCTTTCGTATCATCGGGAAATCGATGTAAAAAGTGGTGCCTTGCTCGGGCGAACTTTCAACGCGAATTTTGCCCGCGTGCTCCTGAATAATTCCGTAGGTGACGGAGAGCCCAAGGCCGGTGCCGCGTTTCTGGCCTTCGGAGACGGCGCTTTTGGTGGTGAAGAAGGGATCGTAGATGCGATGAATGTGTTCCTGCGCGATTCCAGATCCGCTGTCGGAAACAGAGACGCTGACTCCATCGCCATTGGCAGTCGTGATTTTGAGCGTGCCGCCGTCTGGCATGGCATCTTTGGCGTTCAGGAAGAGATTCAGAAAAACCTGCTGCAGGCGTCCGGCGTTGCCCTGGATGGGAGGCAAATGCGCTGCCAGTTCATCCTGCACACGAATCTTGCCAGTTTTGAACTGGTGCTCCAACAAACTCAGGGTGTCGAAAATAACCCGGTTCACGTCGACTTCGGCGAACTCCGCGCCGCTGGTGCGGGAGAAGTTCAGCAGGTTATTTACGATCTCCGAAGCTCGGAATGTCTGTCGCGTGATCTTCTCAAGCAGCGTGCTCTTTTGCTGATCGCCCTGCACTTGTTTTGAAAGCATTTGCGCGTACGAAGAGATCACCGCCAACGGCGTGTTTACTTCGTGGGCTACTCCGGCAGCCAGCAAGCCGATTGAGGAAAGCTTGTCGGACTGCGAGAGCTGGTGCTCCAGCTCAACGCGCTCGGTGATGTCGTCCATGATGATCAGGCGTCCAGCGACGTTGAACTTTTTCGTGACTAGCGGAGCAATGGCCACGTTCACAGTGCGGATTTCTCCGGTCGGAACCGGCATGCGGAACTTGTAGAGATTATGAATTCCTGGGCTTTGACGAACGCGTGAAAACTCTTCAATAAATTCTGGCGGAAATACGTCGCCGAGGGAACGAGTCAATGCCTGCCGCCGGGGCAGAGCGTACATGACTTCCATTTGCGAGTTCCAGGACTCGATGCGGTCCTGAAGATCGACGGCGAGCACCCCAACGTTGATCGATTCAACGATGTTCTCGTTGAAATCTTTCAGTCGTTCATATTGCGTGACCTTCTGTTCGAGTGACGCGTACAGACGGCTGTTCTGGATTGCAATCGCCAGGTATCCGGCAACGGTTTCGAGCAGCTCAACGTCTTCGCTGGAAAGGAAGTCGCCGGTTACGGTCTTACCGAGGCCGAGCACTGCAACTGTAGCTTTCTGGGCGCGGCACGGGATGTAGTAGTTCAATTCCAGGCGTGAAATAGTTTCGCGGGCACTAGCGTTTTCGCGGGGAACGTAATGGGTGTTCTCGAAGAAAATGTGTCCTTCGGTGGTTTCGGGACGATCAAGACCGAGGAAGTCAAGATCCAAACCAGCGGTTTGCTGAATTCCGAAAGACTTGGCCAAAATAAACTGTCCGGCGCGCTCGCCCGAGGAAAGGAAAATCGCCATGCGATCGACCAGCAAAGTGCGCGACAGTCGATCGACCACAGCGGCGAGCATCTTGTCGAGATCGGTTTCAGCGCTCAGCTCCCGTCCGAACTCGACTAGTGTCTGCCGGTAATCGTAACGAGTGCGATAGAAAACCCGATCCATGCGTTCTTGAATCCATTTGCGCAATGGATCAGCCAGCAGGGCGGTGACGACGATTGCAACAACCAGGCCGGTCGTTCCTGCGCTTGGCAGGCGGGTCTGAACCAGCTTGCCAACCAATGCAATCGCGGTGAAATACGCACCGGCTATGGCCATCGCCGCTAGCGTGTAGGCCATACCGCGCTTGAAGATGAGGTCGACGTCCATCAACTTGTAGCGGAAGATTGCGTACCCGAATGTCAGCGGAAGCAAGCCGAGCGTGACCACCGACACCTTCATCGGCGCGAAACCTATGCCCGGAAACACGTAAGGCAGTACATAAAGCAAGACGAAAGGCGAGATGGCGAGAATCGTGCCCCGCATTAGCCATTTCAATTGTTGCCTGAGGATCGGTTTTCTGGCGTCGGCGTAGCTGTGCAGGAGTACCGCGGCTGCGGCGACGAAATAAACTGCCAGGTATGCCATCCAGGCGCGATCTAAGCGCGACAATAGAGTTTCACTGGCGCGCGACGTCACCACCGCGAGCACGTGATAACCAAGCAGCAGCAGTCCGGGAACGTAAATCGAGTTCGCTACCCAGCGATATTTCTTTAGGATCCAAGACCGCTCAGGGAAGGTCAGCACAAAATGCAGCAGCAGCGCGGGCTGCAGCATATTGGCGAGAATGTTTCCCCAATAAATGGTGCGATCAAACGAATTCAGCTTGCCGGTAAAGTGAAACGAGCAAAACGCGAAAGAAACCAGGCAAAAAACGTAGAAATGAGTCGAGCCCGGGGCGGTCCAGCGGCGGAATAAAACATAAAGCCCGATGCCCAGGTAAATCAGGCCAATCAGCCGCAGCCAGTTGTTGAAAGTATGTTCCTGAGCAGAAAGTATCGGAGCCGCGTCAAATATCGAGGCGCCTCTTTGCAGTGAATATCTGATTTTGAAATATGCTCCGACGGAGTACATTCGCTGGACCAGAGTGCCCACCGTCGAAACCTGCGTGCCATTTACGGTCAGCAGCCGATCGCCAGCGGCAATACCTGCTCGGGCTCCGGGCCCTTCGGATTCCACCCGGTCGGCGAACACTCCACCATTGTGCTCGACCCAGGAAACGCCATCGTAGGGAGCAACGAACTGATTTTCTTTTTGGAAATTAATCCAAGCCAGCGTGATCGCAGCCGCCGTGAACAGGGCGAGGAAGCCGGCGGTGAAGCGTATTTGAAAATCCCGGTTCATGGGCGACACTTGGACGGCTGATGAAGCCGTACTAAAAGAGGGATGCACGTTCCCTGCCACCGGTACGCTTCGGATAGACGAGCTAAGTGCCATAAAGTTAAGCGCTTTCAGAATTATAGAGGGGCGATGGCCCTCAAGTTATGTTTTTTGGAACCTTGCATCCTGTATTTTGTAAGTTGCTAGCCCCTTGAAAGTTATGGGCATACTGCCGAGAACCAACCGACGGGTCGGTTTAGGACGGATTTAAGGACGAATCTTGTTACGAATGTGGACTGATTAAGAAGTGCACAAGCAAGAAGGTAGAACTCAGGTGCGTCCGTCTGGCTCGGCTCCTCTCGGAGTTGTGGGAGGCTCCGTGCTAGCCGACGGCCTGGAAATGCGGTTCTGGCGCGCTGGTTCGGGCCCAGCGGTCGTTCTGGTGCATGGTCTACTGGGTTACTCATTCAGTTGGCGAGGAGTGATTCCGCTTCTGGCGCAAGAACGCGAGATCTTTGCACCGGACATGCCGGGAGCGGGCTTCTCGGAGTGCCTTGGTGGACTAGACTTCCGCATGATAGGGGCAGCGCGCCGCCTGCTGGCTTTCCTCGACGCGGCCGGAATTGCTTCCTGCGATCTGGTGGGCAGCTCCTATGGCGGATCGACGGCCGTGATGCTGGCTGGATTGGTGCCATCTAGGGTTCGCAGCCTGGTACTGGTCTCGCCCGCCAATCCCTGGTCGAAGATAGGAAGAAAGCGGCTGGCAGTGCTAAAAAATCCGCTGGTCGCGTTTTTGTTCCCGACGGCAGCGCGATTGGCACGTCCGCTGCACAAACGTTCAGTTCGTCGAATGTGGGGCGATCCGAAACTTGCTGACCAAGAAACGCTGGATGGCTACGTTCGCCCGTTAATCCGGCGGGGCGTATTTGAGCACGCGGTCAACATTGTTCAAACCTGGCATGAGGATATGGCAGAGCTCGAATCCATCCTGCCGAAAATCGCTGGGATTCCAACCTTGCTGGTCTGGGGCAGCAAAGATCGGCTGGTGGATATGCGATCGGCTGACATCATGTCGAAGCGATTGCCAAGCGCCCGCATCGCGGTTATGGAGGGTGCAGGGCACCTGCCCTACGAGGAGAATCCTGAAGAATTCAGCCGGATTGTGCGCGAGTTTCTGCGCGACGTTCGTTCTCTCTATACCGCCGGTCCTGCACGGTAGGTAACCTGACAGGTATAGGTTTCGATGCTAGGCTCGAAACGGATAATCGCTTTGGCGGCCAGTGCACAATCCGCTTTCCTGGGTAAGCTCGCGAGCAGCTTTCGTACCGAAAATTCGGGTGCCTGGCTTCGATTTTTGATCGCCGCTATCGGTTTAACAATCGCATTTGCGGCGGCCATCTTTTCGACCGCAGCCCGTGACGCCGGGAACTTAATCGCCACTGTAGCTCTTGCCTCGTTAGCTTTGCTGACAGCAGTAGGGGTTGGATTCGGAACCGTGCCGTATCTGGCGCGTCGCGTGGGCGCCAGACGTGTACGCGATGCCCTCGATTTCGAAGTGACCCGCGCCGGCATGTTTTATGTTCTGGTGGTTTTGCTCATCGGAATCGCGGCTCTCAACACGGGCAATAACCTCCTCTACATCATTGTCGCCACCATGCTGGCCGCGATTGCGGTTTCGGGAATCGCATCCGCTTTTTGTCTGGACAGTCTGGAACTTGAAGTCAAAATTCCCGACCACATTTTTGCCGGTACCGAAGTCCCAGCGACAGTTTGCGTCCGTAGTAAGCGAAGATGGTTCCCGTCACTCTCGATTTCGGCGGTGCCGGTAGAAAAGAAGATCAAAAATAAACGTTGGCAGCTGGTAGCGACGACTTTTCGGGTGCCGCCATGGCGGCCTCCAGGGCAGCAATGGCTGCAGCTGCCCGATCGCAAGCTGCGACGGGTCGCGGTTGGAAACCCCTCTGGGGTATTTCACGAATCTGCCTATTTTCCTCTCATTCCTCCCGGTGCCGGGCTGGAGGCTTCGGTGAAATTGAATTTCCGCCGCCGAGGCTGCTACCAGGAGCGATTTAGCCTTTCTACGCGATTTCCATTTGCCTTTCTCGTTAAGACGCGGCGCGCCGCCTTGTCCCGAGAAGTGCTGGTTTATCCGGAATTGTGCGACTCACAGGATGCGATCGAGTTGTTGCCGGTGCTGACCGGCCAATTCGAAGCGCGCCTGAGGGGAATCGGTTCGGACTTGTATCGCATTCGCGAATACCTACCTGAAGATCCAGCGCGTCAGGTTGACTGGAAAGCCACAGCGAAGTCGGGGTCGCTCAAGGTTAGGGAATTTTCTCGCGAGGATGAGCGTCGTTTGCGGGTGGTATTCGATAACCCTCAACCGGGGGTGCTCCAAAGCGGGAATTACGAACGGATGGTCTCGCTCAGTGCCTCCCTGGTCTGGCGACTGGCTGAAGATGGCGTCCTTGTCTCGTTCGTTTCCCAGGATTATGAGTGTTTTGGAGATATTTACGGGATTCTCCGATATTTAGCAATCACCGCTCCGAAAAGCACTCCGCCGCTGCTGGAGACGCTGTCGGCATCCACCGATTACAGCGTCGTATTTACCGTGCAGAAGAGAGGAACAATTCCGCCGGCTGCCTGGGCAAGCTCCTATTTCGTTTTTATTGAGTAACTTCCAATCCAGACACGGGCTGCTCAAACGTGCAGGTAGTAACCAACACTTTGGTTACTTCAGTTCGTAGGTACCTGATTAGAAAACTGCTAATGTTCCACCCATAGTGCATTAAGAGGTTCAGGCCGCAAACTGAATCGATTATGTCCAGCCCCCAACTACAGACCGCGTTGTGGGTCTTACAGCCGATCATCATGGCTGTGCTGGCTACGGTGATGTGCCGTCGCCGGCAGCAGAAGGAATTCCCTGTATTTTTCGCTTTCGCCCTCATTCAGATAGCACGGTTCGCGATTGAGTACCCAGTTTACAATCTGGCTGGATTTCGGACTTACTTCTGCACCTTTTGGATCTTTACCGGTATAAATCTTGCCATTGAATTCAAGATCATCCACGAAGTCTTTACCGACATCTTTCGTCCTTATCATGCCCTCAAGGACCTCGGAACAGCGTTATTTAAATGGGCAGCGCTGGTTATGGTTTTGGTTTCGGGGGTATTCATTACTACCAGTAACGCATGGGTCGACCCTGTTGGGCGAGATGTTTTGATCCTGCAAAGGTGCGTCGAAGTGATCCAATGTGGCATGGTTTTGTTTTTGTTGGCATTCTGTAAACCGCTGGGCATCTCTTGGCGTCGGCAAAGCTTTGGCATTGCACTGGGTTTCGGTCTTTCAGCTGGGTCGGAGTTGATCTGTTACGGACTCTTTTTCGGCGGTCACATTACAAACGATGTGCTGAGTGTAACCACGATGAGCTGTTTTAACCTGGGCGCCATTGTGTGGATTGTTTATTCAACCTTGAATCGCCGCGAATTTGCTGCCACCGTATTAGTGCCGCAGCGTTGGGACAGCGCCTTAATGGACCTTCAACAAACTCATAACGAACCTGAATCTTTGATTCCGATGTTCGAGCACATGGTGGACCGCGCATTCTCAAAGACCCAAGATGAGCATGCATGAGTTGTGCCCTTAGAGCCAGGAGTTCGTCCTTTACAGTCGCTTTACCGACCGAAAAAGTAAAAATCACTGCCCTCTTGACATCGCCGCTATAATCCTGCTACTAGGGTTTCCGCTCCCAGGGGACCCGCATGTAGGAGAAAGATATGACACGTGCGTTCAGGACTTTAGTCCTGGTGGTAGGTGTTGCTTGCACTTGTCTAGCAGCGGCAGCCCCGATCAGCACCACGCTGAACGCGGGGCCTGTACCGACTTGCTGGAATTGTCCTGGAAAGTAGCAAGTTGAGTTTTTAACAATCGGTGAATCTGCAAGGGCCTGACAATCAGGCCCTTTTTTGTGGAGGGTACGCTCACCGCTGATATGCGGTTTGTCGAGTCGCCGTACGCGCTGTTGAATGTGAACCCGCTCTTATTCGGTGCTAATCCGGTCCTGATCTCAGCACCCAACCATTACCTAAAGGGTTAACTCCTCCCTTTATGCTCCGCGAAATCCGTGGTATAAACCCCTAAAGGTCATCGAGCTCCCAGGAGATGGCATATGGTATTGGCTTCTCGGGCCAATGAGGCCTCAGCAATGGAAGGCTTCAATAAAGGAGGGCTTGTGTCCGAAGCACGGACTGGAAAAAGATTTCCGCTGGAATTGCCGATCAAGATTCACGGCGAGGATCAGGGAAGCGTTACTGGAAATATGAGCGCCGCGGGAGTGTATATTCGCGGCAATCCTGCGCTCGATATCGGTTCGAGCGTGGAATTTGAAATCGCGCTGCCACAAGAGTTGACTGGGGCGAACGAAAAAGTCATCGTGCAGTGCAAGGGCCGCGTAGTGCGAAAAGATGCGGCCGGCGAGGGCGGAGAAGCGCCGGGCGTGGCCTGCGTGATCGACACTTACGATTTTGTACGCCAGCCGTAAACTGTGAGGTGCTAAGGCAATGCTCAAACTGATTCTCGCGGACAACCAGGCCATTTTTCGTGCAGGCATCGCCAAAGTACTGGCGGTAGAAGATGAAATGCGCATTGTGGCGCAGGCGCAGACTGCCGAGCAGATGTTTATGGCGCTCGACAAATTTCGCGCTGCGGTACTGGTGGTCGCGGGCGGCTTTCACACTGACTTCAGCGCCGTGGTGCAGGCGTCCAATAAAGTTCGCACGCGCGTTGTCGTGCTCGGAGATACCGGCGAAAGCGCACAAAAATATATGGGTGCCGGCGCGCACGGAGTTGTTTACCGGAATGTTACTAGCTCTGCCCTGGTAGATTGTGTTCGCAAAGTGGCTCGCGGCGAGACTTGGATTCAGGACATCGCTGTGCCCAGCGAGCTGACCGAAAACGATATGGTCGGATTGCGCGTGCGCGACCGGCTTACCGCAAAAGAACTGCGCATCGTTGCGTTGATCGTTCAGGGATATAAGAACAAAGAAATCGCATCTCAGCTGGGAACGACCGAGCAGGTGATCAAGAACTATCTGCGAAACGTTTACGACAAGATCGGCGTTTCCGACCGTCTGGAGCTTGCGTTGTTTACCATTCACCACAGGATCCTGAACGAGGCTGCTGCCGCTACGGCCGCAGCCCATCAGCCGCAGCCTGGGCCAGCGGGCGTGGCCCCCTAACCGAGTAGTGAAGTTAACTGAGAAGGCCGCCTTTGGCGGCCTTTTACTTTTGCAAAGCGCATTGTTTCAGCCCGCATCGGTCACAGTTTTCAGGATGACCCTCCCGTCGCGGTATATTCATGGAGCGTGAAAATCTCCGTTGCTTTGATTACTTTGAATGAAGAGGTAAATCTCCCGCGCACCCTTGAAAGTGTGCAGCCCCTGGTGCGGGATGGGCAAGGCGAAATTATCGTAGTAGATTCGGGATCGACCGACCGCACACTAGAAATTGCGCGCTCTCACGGAGCGAAGATTTTCGCGGAATCCTGGAAGGGATTTGCGGCGCAAAAAAATTCCGCTATGGAGAAAGCTGACGGCGAATGGGTGCTGCAACTCGATGCAGATGAAGCTCTGGAGGCGGAACTTGCAGACGAAATTAACCGTGAGCTTGGGCAAAAGCAAAATCTGATAGGGTACTGGATTCCGCGAAAAAATTTCTTTCTTGGCCGCTGGATCAAGCACGGCGGATTTTATCCCGATCCTAAGCTGCGCCTCATCCGGCGCGGGGCGGGAAAATTCGAAGAGTACGGAGCCCATCCCACAATCAAAATTAATGGCCCGACCGGCCGGTTTAAACACGCTTTAATTCACGATGCCTATCCGACCCTGCGCGGTTACATCGACCACATGAACAGCTATTCCTCTTCAGGCGCCGAAGTCGCGGTTGCCAAGGGGCATCGCAGCTTCAACCTGGTTAACATCGTGGTTCGCCCCAAGCTCACGTTTATCTACAACTATATTTTCCGACTCGGATTTCTCGACGGCCGCGAGGGCCTATTGCTGCATCTTTATCATTCGGTTTACGTCTCGTGGAAGTATGCGAAAGCGTGGGAACTCGCGCGCAGTCGGCGGTCCTGACCGACCAAGCGGTCGCTTCCGCGTCTTGCCCACGCGTTACTGCTCTCCTATGATCTGACTGGAACGGAAATGGCGAAGAAATCAACGAACCCCGAAAGTCCAATCACAGAATCGCCCATTGCGGATGTAACTGACAATCGCCAACCCTCCGATTCTGAAAAGAATTGGGCAGAGAAGACCTTGCTGCCCGCGATCGAGAAATCTCCTGAAAAGCCAATCGGCGCTCCCACTGGCACAAATCTTGACGAGAGCGGACGAGCCCGCTTCACCAGCATTTCTGCCGTTCCGGTCAGGCGGCTGTACACGCAGGCTGACCTTCCCGAAGACTGGGATTACGAAAAATACCTAGGCTATCCTGGCCAACCGCCCTTTACGCGCGGCATTCACTCCACCGGATATCGCGGCAAGCTTTTCACCATGCGTCAGTTTTCCGGATTCGCCTCTCCCGAAGAGACCAATCAGCGCTACAAATATTTGCTGGAGCACGGTGGCAGCGGATTGTCGGTTGCGTTCGATTTGCCGACGTTGATGGGTTACGACTCCGACCATCCCGCGAGCGAGGGCGAAGTCGGCAAGTGCGGCGTGGCCATTGATTCGCTCGAGGACATGGAAATTCTGTTCGACGGAATTGATCTCGAAAAAACCACTGTGTCTATGACCATCAACTCGCCAGCTTCAATTCTGTGGGCGATGTATCTGGTGGTTGCGGAGAAGCAGGGTGCTGACTGGAAGAAAATTTCGGGAACAATTCAGAACGATATTTTGAAGGAATACATTGCGCAGAAGGAGTACATCTATCCGCCGGCGCCGTCAATGCGGCTGGTGATCGACACTTTTGAATTCGGCTCGAAGTTCACCCCGCGCTTCAATACGATTTCTATTAGCGGATATCACATTCGCGAGGCGGGCTCGACCGCGCTACAGGAGCTGGCTTTCACCCTGTACGACGGCGTCGAATATGTTGAATGGGCCCAACGGCGCGGCCTCGATGTGGATGACTTTGGCCCGCGGTTGAGCTTCTTTTTCAACGCGCACAATGATTTCTTCGAGGAGATCGCGAAGTATCGGGCAGCGCGCAAAATCTGGTATCGGGTAATGAAAGACCGGTTCAATGCCAAGAACCAGCGCACCTGGCTCATGCGTTTTCATACGCAGACGGCGGGGGTATCGCTTCCGGCGCAGCAACCGATGAACAACATCGCGCGGGTGGCGATTCAGGCTCTGGCGGCCGTAATGGGAGGAACCCAGTCGCTTCACACCGACGCGTACGATGAAGCGCTGGCTCTGCCAACTGAAGAAGCGGCACGAATTGCTTTGCGCACCCAGCAGATCATTGCGTACGAATCAGGCGCTCCGCAAACCGTCGACCCGCTAGGCGGATCTTATTTCCTGGAAAACCTGACGCTAAAGATGGAAGAAGGCGCATTCGATTATTTCGGCAAACTCGACGCTATGGGCGGAATGGTCAAGGCGATTGAGCGCGGGTACCCACAGAAGGAAATCGCGGAGGCCTCGTATCAGTATCAGCGAGCAGTCGAAGCTAAAGAAAAAATCATCGTGGGCGTAAACGATTTCGTCATCGAAGAGGAGTCGCCGAAGACGCTTTATATCGATGAATCTGTCGGGGAGCATCAATCGGCAAAACTGAAAAAATTGCGAGCCAACCGGTCGAATGAAGAAGTGCAGCGCAGGCTCGAGGAGCTCAAGAGAGCTGCTGCGAAAGAGCCGCGAGCTGAGTCGGCGGGAAACATATCCTCGGCGAACACCATGCCTTACATTGTTGATGCGGTCCGGGCCTATGCCACCGTCGGCGAAATTTGCGAAGCGCTGCGCCAGGTTTACGGCACCTACACCGAAGTCAGCGTGACCTAATGCGTGCTGGGTGCGGCCGCCCGGACTAAATGGCTTGTGTAGGTGTCCTGTCGCTGATCATGTGTTGGCGATCCTTCAATCTCGAATCTGTCCTGTTCCGATCACCTGATATTTTGATGACGTTAATTCCTTCAGCGCGAACGGGCCGCGGCAGTGGAGTTTCTGCGTGCTCACTCCCATCTCCGCGCCAAAGCCGAACTCTCCGCCGTCGGTGAAGCGGGTGGAAGCGTTCCAATAAACTGCCGCGGAATCTACCTGCCGAAGAAATTTGTTAGCGTTATCTTCATTGGCCGTAACGATCGCCTCCGAGTGCTTGGTCGAATAGCGATTGATATGTTCAATCGCATCTTCCAACCCTGCGACCACGCGAATCGCCATGCAGAGGCGCAGATATTCTTCGGTCCAGTCCTGCTCGATCGCAGGCGTAATGCCGGATACCAGCCGACAAGTTTCGCGGTCACCACGAAGTTCCACTCCCGCCTCGATTAACTTGTCAGCAATCTGCGGCATGAACTTCTGAGCGATTCGCGAGTGCACCAGCAGCTTTTCTGCCGCGTTGCATACCGACGGGCGCTGCGTCTTGGCGTTGATGATGATGCGATTCGCCATTTCAAAATCTGCGGACTCATCGACGAAAATGTGGCAGTTGCCCGCGCCGGTCTCAATTACCGGCACTAACGCGTTTTCCATAACGTGGGTAATCAATCCCGGCCCACCGCGAGGGATGACAACATCGACTAAGCCGCGAGCGCGGATGAGTTCCTGCACGCTGTCGCGGCTGCCTGAATCGAGCAACTCGATTGCGCCGGAAGGCAAGCCCTTGACTCCGGCCATGATTTCGGCCAGCGCCTGATTGCTGCTTGCAGCTTCTTTGCCGCCACGCAGCACCACGGCGTTTCCTGTTTTCAGACATAACACAGCAGCGTCAACTGTGACGTTGGGACGCGACTCATAAACAATTCCCACCACGCCCAATGGCACTCGAATTTTCCGGATCAGCAGGCCGTTGGGGCGCGTCCATTCTTCGAGAACTTCGTTTATGGGATCAGGCAACGCGGCCACGTCCCTGACCGAAGCTGCCACTTGTGCGATTCTTTCGGGGTTCAACAGCAATCGATCACGCATTGCGCCGGATAGATTGGAGCGCTGGATATCTTGTTCGTTGGCCCTGAGAATGCGGCTGGCGTGTCTTTCCACCGCATCTGCAATGTCAAGCAGCAGCGCATTTTTTTGCGTAGTCGATAGCTGCGCCAAGGCGGCGGATGCCACGCGTGCCCGTTCCAACTTTTCGCGAGTTGAAACTGCAACCGCCGGGCTGCCCGCCATCAGACCTTCTCCCTTTTAGGAGGAAAATATGTCCCGGCTTTGCGAGCCATGGCTTTGCCGATGGCATCCGGGTCGCGTCCGTTCACGATGGCGACGTTCACTCCAGCATCGCTCGCGCTCTTGGCAGCTCGCAATTTCGATCGCATTCCTCCGCGGCCGAGCTTGCCGTGGCCATTGCAGAGAGCTTCCATCTCCGGCGTCAGCTTGCGGATGGTGCGGACCAGGCGTGGGCGCTTTCCATTTGAATCGTAGAAGCCATCAACATCAGTAAGCAGCAAGAGCCAATCGGCCTCGACCGCAGCCGCCAATAGCGCGCTCAGTTCGTCATTGTCTCCAAAAGCGCCAACCAGCTCGCGAACAGAGACGCTGTCGTTCTCATTAACGATTGGAACCACGCCGAGCTTCAGCAATTGATTCAGCGTGTTTTGTAAGTTCTTGTATCGCAGCGGCGAGGTGAAGTCGTCGTTCGAAAGCAACAGTTGGGCGACGATCTTTTTGCCAAAAAATAATTGTTCGTAGGTGTGCATCAGTGCGCTTTGTCCGACGGCGGCACAGGCTTGCATCAGGGGAACGCTGGCCGGGCGCTGGTCTTCATTCAAGCCGAGGTTCGCCATGCCTGAAGCAATCGCGCCTGAACTGACGATCAAAAACTCATGTCGCGCAAGATCGAGCTGATCGACCAGGGACCGCAGTTGTTTGGTGTCGATCCGGCCGCCCGGTGCGATCAGGCTGGTCCCGACTTTGATGACCATGCGCATTTCTTATCCAGATACTTTAGCAAGGAGAGCGCTATTGCCGTATGGATTCTACGAATCTGCTCAATAGGCGAAAGCGATTTGATTTTGCCTTTAGCGGGCGACATCTGCGAAACTGACCACTTGAAATCACAGAATCCAAATTTCGAATATGTTCCCGCGATCACGACGATTGCCCGTGAGGCCGGCGCGCTCCTCATGGAGTTCTTCGATCGTCACATAAAGATTGAATACAAGGGAGATGCGGATTTAGTCACCGCCGCCGACCGCAAATCAGAGGCCCTGATCCGAGAGCGCATCCGTAAGATATGGCCGACGCACGATGTGATGGGCGAAGAAGAAGGGTTGCGCGATACAGGAAGTGAGTTTCGTTGGTACGTCGATCCTCTCGACGGTACAACAAATTTCGCGCACGGCTTCCCGGTTTTTTGCGTGTCGATGGGCCTCGAAAAGAACAAGCAAATGATCGCCGGGGTTTGCTACGATCCCACACGTGATGAATTATTCGCCGCTGAACGCGGCCAGGGTGCTTATCTCAATGATCGGCCGATTCAGGTTTCGAACATTGCGAAGCTTGCGGAATCGCTTTTAGCCACCGGCTTTCCCAGTCACAAGCGTCACAAAAATCCCAATATTTATTTTTATCATCAGATCACGCTGAGCTCGCATGGGGTGCGGCGCGCAGGATCGGCGGCATTGGATTTGTGCTCGGTGGCATGCGGACGATTTGACGGATTCTGGGAGTTCAATTTGAATCCATGGGACACCGCGGCTGGCGTGCTGATAGTGGAAGAAGCAGGCGGCAAGGTCACGGATTTCAACGGCGGGCCGTTTCAATTGGAAAGCCGGGAAACTGTAGCGTCAAATGGGATAATCCACGACCAACTGGTAAATGAGTTCCAACAGATTTTTGCGGGACGTGGGCTACAGCCGCTGCCCGATCCGAGGGAATATGCGAAAAAAGTTTAGTCATTTTTCATTGGCCTCCGGTCATTTTCCGCGCAAGATCTTCCCAAACAAGCTTGCGGTCATAGTTGCCGCGCTTGTCATCTTCGTTCTACCTGCTCTTTCGGTTCAGCCGCCTGATCCGGCTTACCTGCAATCATTTGAAAAATGGAAAGGCGAATTAGTCGATGATCTCAAGCAGAATTGGCTGGTGTTGGCGGGCCTGTTCTGGCTGAAGCCGGGCGCAAACACTTTTGGCAGCGCCAACGATAATTCCATCGTCCTTCCATCGGGCCCAGCCCATGCGGGCGTATTTCAAGTACAGGGCGACAGCGTTTCAGTCGAACTCCAAAAGGATGCGCAGGCGAAGATTGATGGCAAACCAGCTACCCAGGCAACGCTGCAAGCTGACGTGACTGGGAAGGCGAATGTGATTGAAATGGGCAGCTTGCGCATGCACCTTATCCAGCGCGGCAAGCGGCTTGGGATTCGCGTGAAAGATCTGAATAGCGAAGCGGCGCGTAATTATGCTGGTCCGATTTTCTTTCCGCTGGACATGACTTATCAAGTTACGGGAACGTTTGTTCCCTCCGACGGCAAGAAGACTGTGGATGTACCGAATGTACTCGGGGATGTGACCCCGACACCCATAGCCGGCGAAGTTAAGTTCAAACTCAATGGGCAGGACCTTACGTTGACTGCATTGAGCGGCGATCCGGCAAAAGGTCTCAGCTTTGTAATCGGCGATTTAAGTGGAAAAAAGGAGACCTATCCAGGTGGAAGATTCCTGGACACCGATCCGGTAGTCGATGGCAAAGTCGTACTCGATTTCAACCGGGCCTACAATCCGCCGTGTGCAGTGACGCCCTATGCGACATGCCCGCTGGCGCCGAAGGAGAACCGCTTGCCCGTCGCCGTGACCGCGGGAGAGAAGTATGATCGGGCGCACGGGCATCACTAAAAGCTGTCTGCTCTCAGCCCTCAGCAATAGCCCGCTGGCAGGCGCTTTACACGCTGCGGCTAAACCGTCAATTGCTCGTCCTGGCGAGGCGTAAAATGAATGTTGGGGCACGAGGCGCGCTGTGATCGAAGCATTATTGAATCGACAAATCAAGAAACGGCCGCAGACGGTGCGGCTTCAAGGACGAATCCTATTTCTTACTGAAGACCCCGAGTTAATCAAACGCCAGCTTGCTGGGGAAGACCTGCCCTGGGACACGAAGAATCCGCAGAATAATCCCAAGCTGCGCGACGACATTTCTACCGACGAAATTACGCCCGCCCACATCTGCTTTTTCTTCGATGAAACTCTGGGTGAATTTCCTTATACCGGCCTGAAGTGCGGCAAGGAGGTTCCGATCCAGCGTGGCGATGTGAAGCGTGGCGGATTTGTTGCGGCGGTTAGCGGCAAGCGTAGGGGCAAGGGATCGAGCCGCGAGCAGTCTCCATATGCGGAATTGTGCGCCGGCATCAAGCTGGTGATCGCGGAGAATATTGAGCGCATTTATAAGCAGAATTGCCAGAATCTGGGCGTGCTGACCTCAACTGATTTTTCGCTGATCGAGAGAATTCGATCCGGTCAGGAAATTCCGCTTGCGCAATTCACCAAAGACGAAGACGAGATCACTCGGCAGATCGTTGAATTCGGCGGACTGTTTCAATTCAATGTGGCGAGGTTGCAGGGAAAAGTTTCGTTGCCGGCAATTGAGACCGCGGGCGAGGGCGCCCGCGCCACACGGCCGATGACGCTGGCGGAGAAGATATTTGCGCGGCACATGATTGGATCGCAAAAAGCCGAGCGTAGCTCGGCTGGACAGCCGGGGGCGGCTGTTCCCACACGGTCTGAGGTCGGTGTTCGGGCCGTGAAGCCTGGGGATTCTGGGTTTGCCCGCACCGATTTGCGCTTCAGCCATGAGTACGTAACGCCCATGGCGGCGATCTTTTTTGACCAGCTGGTTGGACGCGATGCGCCGGTAAATGATCCCAAGTCAGTTCTTTTTTTTCGCGATCACCTGACGTTTCTGGATGAAGTGCTCTCCGAGCAGAAGAGAAAGATGGGCCTGCTTGACCTGGCGACACAACTCAAGATGAAGCAGGGGGAATTCGCTGAACGCAAGGGAATTCGGCTGCACGGCGAACTCAAAGACCGGAAAGGCGCGGAAGGAATTTGCCACTCGGTTGTGCTCGAAAGCTATGCGTTGCCTGGGCAACTCATCGTCGGCTCCGACTCGCACACTCCGCATTCAGGGGCCATCGGCTGCGTGGCATTTGGTATTGGTACCACCGACGTTTTCAATTCATGGATTACGAAAGATGTGCGAGTGCGCGTGCCGGAATCGGTGAAAGTCGTGATTCGCGGGCGCAAGCATCCGAACGTGACCGCGAAGGATTTGATACTGAAAATTCTCAGCCTGGATTACGTTCGTAGTGGAAAGGCCCTCGCCAAGGTCATTGAATATTCCGGCGAAGCCATTGAAGAGCTCAGCGTGGACGAGCGCGCGACCATGACGAACATGGCGGCGGAAATTGGCGGCTTCACTGGTATTGTTGCTCCCGATCGCAAAGCAGTGGAATTTCTGGTCGATCGCCGTGGTATGAGTCGCCGAGACGCCGAGAAAATGATCGAGGGACTGCAAAGCGATCGCGACGCGCAATACGTGCAGGTGATTGAACTTGACGCGGCGAACATCACGCCGATGATTGCTACTCCGGGCGATCCGGGAAACGGAAAATACATTCGCGAGATGAATACTCCGGTTCCGGTTGAGCTGGCCTACGGCGGAACTTGCACCGCAGGCAAAAATGAAGACATGGATATGTATGCGCGGGTGCTGGCGGACGCGGTGAAGCAGGGCAAGCGTGTAGCCGAGTCAGTGCAATTCTTTATTCAGTTCGGATCTCAGGAGACGCGCGATTACTGCATTCGCAAAGGTTATCTCGATATCTTCGAAAAAGCCGGGGCACACACGATTGAGCCCAGCTGTGGCGCATGCATCAATGCCGGACCTGGAGTTTCCACCCGCGCCGATCAGGTTGTGATCAGCGCCCAGAACCGCAATTTCCCGGGCCGCAGCGGACCGGGACAAATGTACTTGGCCAGTCCGCTCACGGTGGCCGCCAGTGCTCTGGCGGGTTATATCGTGGAGTATGAGCCCAGCGAGCAGCGGGAATTGGTATCAGTCTAAAACCGGCTCGCAATCCCTATCTCTGCAGGGAGGAAATTTATGATTGCTCGAATCTGGCACGGTTACACCACTCCCGACCATGCGGACGCCTACGAGGCGATGTTGAAGCCCGAGCCTCTGCCCGGTCTCGGCAAAGTCAAAGGGTACCGGGGCAGCTATGTTCTCAGACGGAACTCGGGTACTGAAGTCGAATTCATCACAATCTTACTGTGGGATTCCATCGACGCGGTCCGCGCTGTCGCCGGAGCCGAGTACGAAACGGCCGTTGTCCCGGAAGAGCGACGTAAGGTTCTGAGCCGTTTTGACGCGAGGGCGGTACATTATGAAGTTGCTTCGGTGCATGGGATCGCCCTTTAATCCTGCGCCTGCGCAGTTCGCGGCGAATGTTGTGCCCTTACCATCGATTCTTGCTAGAATTGCTCTTTTCGTAGAAATGATTCAGGAGAAATCATACTCATGGCCTATGTGATTGCAGAGCCGTGTATCGGCACCAAAGACGCCGCGTGTGTAGACGCGTGCCCGGTTGATTGCATTCATCCCAAGAAGGACGACCCGAAGTTCGCGACCGAGGAAATGCTCTACATCGATCCGGTCGAGTGCATTGATTGCGGCGCGTGTGTGCCGGTCTGCCCGGTGTCGGCGATTTTCGCGCTGGACGATCTGCCAGAGAAGTGGAAGAGCTACGCCGAGCGGAAAGCTAAGTATTTCGGACGATAGCTTATAAGCATCACAGCCTGCGGCGCGTGCCCTGAAAGCACGCGCCTTTGCTTTTGATGAACGTGGTGCGAGTTATGAAAACATGCGCTCGAATTTCGCATTTAGCTGTGATGCTGGTTGTTGTTTCATTTTGTTCCGCGCATTCGCCACCGTTCGATTCATCGGGAAGATTCGTTCTACAACCTCCGGCAGCAAAACAGATTTTCGCCCAGTGCTCACGTTCTGCGCCGCCTCCGAGTTCAAGCGTGTGGGAGCCATCTAGAAAAGACCTTGATGATCTTGAAAGTTCGCTTGCCAGATACTTAAATCAACGTGAAACCGCGGGCAAGGCGGTTCCCCCCAAAAGTACTAAATATCATCGGCAATATGTCGGATTTATTCGAAATGGCGAACGCTTCATCTATGGCAATTTTTATCCTGTGGCTCGCGAGTTCAGCTCTTATGAGGCGCACCAAGCAGTCGCGGTGTGTGACGGCGGCCGTGTTTTCTGGGGAATTGTCTACGATCTGAAGAAAAAGGCTTTCGACGAGCTGCAGTTCAATGGTTCGATTGCTATCCCTCCTCCGCCCCCGAAAAACTGAAGAGTGATGGCTAACAGCTATTCGCTGAAAGCTGCTGTATTCTGCTCACATGCCGCTGAAGGAATCGGAAGCCATCGTTCTGCGGACCTACCCTTTTCGCGAGTCTGATCTGCTGGTCACGCTTTTTACTCGGCTGGAGGGAAAGGTGCGGGGAGTGGCTCGCGCCGCGAAGAAGTCACGGCGTAGATTTGGCGGCGCGCTCGAACCACTGACTCACGTCAAAGTCACCTACGAAGACAAAGAGCGTCAGGAACTGGCGCGTCTCGATGCATGTGAAGTGATCAGTTCACCGCTGACTTCCGAAGTGAGCTATCCGCGGGCGGTTGCGCTGGGGCACGTGGCCGAGCTGCTGGACGAATTGTCGCCCGACCGCGAGGCCAATGACGCAGTGTTCCGGCTGGCGCTTTCGGTTTTGGCGCAGCTTACCCGAGATGAATTCTGGCTTCCCATCACCTACTTTGATTTATGGATGGCTCGCTTGATGGGCTATCTCCCCGACATCTCTGAGTGCCTAACCTGCGGGCGGAGACTGAATGGAAGCCGGGCATATTTTCACGCGCTGGCCGATGGCTTGATGTGTCCCGAACATAAGCGGCTGGCATCGTCAGAAATGTCGGCCGAATCGCGAAAGCTGGCCGCCCAGATGCTCACCGCGCCATTGTCGAAGCTAAGGACTTCAGTCCTTGCCGATTCCAGCGGTGCGGATTTGAGGAAATTCCTGCTGCAGACCCTCGAGCGTCATATTGAGAAGAAGCTGGTGACGAGAAGTATGCTGGAGAGGGTTGCGCGATGACCACTTCTTGAAGCCGGGCCTACACCAGTTCGATCAATACGCGATGTCCAACCAGAGCCGCAGCTCTTTGGAGGCTGGACAAAGTGATGTCTCGCTTAGGATCAAGTATACGGTCGACTTGAGCCCGACTTGTTCTCAGCAGGGTCGCCATTCGCGTTTTGGAGATTTTCTTTCTCTTCATCGCTTTAGTAAGTTGCCATGCGACAACTTCTTTGATTGCCTGGGCCTGCGATTCTTCGAAAATGTTCTCTTCTTTGAGAAAATTATCGATTGCCGATCCAAGATTTTTTTTACTCATTGCGCTAGCTCCTTTTGGCGCTTCTTTGCCAGCGACAAATCATCGACGGGTGTTGTGCGCGTTTTCTTTATGAAACCGTGCAATGCCACAAGGTGATTCTCGTAAACGCAGATCAGCACTCGCGAGGCTCGATTCCCAGTCAACGTAGTTCTGACTTCCCATAACCCGGCGCCCATCGGCCGACACAAGGGCATTCCGACCGGCCACCGCCATTGGGCTCGTAGCAGGTCCTTGCCGATCGCCTGCCGATCAGGCTCGTCCAATTTCTTCAGCCATTCGCGAACAGGTTCGCTGCCAGTCGTCGTTCGAAAGAAAACAAGAGGCACCTTTCGAGCGACGGTAATTTCGACATCGTCTCACTGTACCATAAAAGATACCATCGGCATTCACGGTTTCCGACTTCTTCTATTACAATCGATGATTAACCCTCCGCCTGCATAGCTACTGATACATCGTTTGAACTTCAGAGCTGCTAGAAGCTAGCGGCCAGGAGCAGCCTCATTCAGAGCCGATGAATCCAGCGCAACCAAATTCGCCGACTTTCCAGGAACTCATTCTGCGACTGCAGAAGTTCTGGGGAGACCGCGGTTGTGTGTTGCAGCAGCCCTACGACCTGGAAGTTGGCGCGGGAACCATGGCGCCGGAGACTTTTCTGCGGGTGCTCGGGCCTCAGCCGTACAAAGTGGCTTATGTGCAGCCTTCGCGGCGTCCGGCTGATGGGCGATACGGCGAGAATCCCAACCGGCTGTATAAGCACACGCAGTTGCAAGTCATCCTTAAACCGCCTCCGGAAAATGTGCAGGAACTTTATCTGGAGTCGCTGGGCGCGATTGGCATTGATCTCCGACAGCACGATATTAAGTTCGAAGAGGATAACTGGGAGTCGCCGACGCTGGGTGCATGGGGCATCGGCTGGCAGGTAATGCTCGATGGTTTGGAGATCACACAATTCACTTATTTCCAGCAGTGCGGTGGCGTGGATTTGTTTCCAATTTCAGCCGAGCTGACTTACGGGCTGGAACGGATTGCCGCATTTTTGCAAGACGTGGATTCGATTTACGACATCGTGTGGGCCCGCGATCCGGATACTGGGCACGCCACTACTTATGGGGACGTCCGCCTGGCGGACGAATTGCAGCTTTCGGTTTACAACTTCGAGATGGCAGACGTCGAGAAGACGTGGAAGCACTTTGACTTATGCGAAGCAGAGTGCAAGGGATTGTTGGAAAAATATGCGGCTTTTATGAAAGATGGCAAGCCCCGGCTGGTGTCGTCAGAAAATGGAGAGGGAAAAACGGAACGACCGCCGGGCGAAGAAAAACGAAGATTTCCGCTGTTGGCAGCTTACGAGTTGTGCCTGAAATGCTCGCATCTGTTCAATATTCTGGATGCGCGGGGAGCAATTTCTGTTACCGAACGCGTGGGAGTAATTGCGCGCGTGCGGGCACTCGCAGTTGGTATCGCCAAAGCCTGGGTAGATCAGCAGTCGCAAACTGAAACCTCCATGCCAGACGAGCCCGAACCTGCGGCACGCAAGAGTTCACCCCGAAAAAGTGAGCCGTTGCCGGTCGCATAAAAAGCATGAACCACGAAGGACACAAAGGTACACGAAGGAAATCTTTCGGCAGCAGCAATGTTCCTTGTGCTAGCGATTTCAGGACTAGAGCATCGAATGCCTGATTTTTTATTAGAGATCGGAACCGAAGAAATTCCCGCGCGAATGATTGCGGCTGCGCAGGAGGAACTGCAGCGCCGGGTTGGGGATCTGTTGAAGCGGGAGCGATTGGTTGCGGAGGCGAAGCTCGCGGCGTTCGATACGCCACGTCGCCTGGCTGTCCTGGCTTCCGGAATCGCAGACGCGCAGCCCGATGCCACGGAGCAGATTAACGGTCCGGCGGTCAGTGTTGCATTTAAAGATGGCCAGCCCGGTCCGGCTGCGCACGCCTTCGCTAGAAAAGCCGGCGTCGATGTGTCCCAGTTGGAACGAGCGCCAACTCCCAAGGGAGAATACCTCTCCGCCAAGATCACAACTAAAGGCCGCGGCGCTGCCGAGATTCTTGCGGAAATGCTGCCCAAAGAAATCTCGTCCATTTACTGGCCTAAGAACATGTACTGGCGCAAAGCCAATGAAAGATTCGTGCGCCCGGTGCGTTGGCTGGTGGCCATGCTCGATGATCAGGTTATTCCGCTCGTATTTGACGGAGTAACCGCTGGCAGCGAATCGCGTGGTCATCGCATTCTTTCGACCGGGAACGTGACGATACCGAGAGCAGGCGCACAATACGCTGAAGCTTTGCGGTCGGCAAAGGTCCTGGGCAGGGAAGAGCGCGAACAACAGATTCGGAAAGAGCTTGATGCCGCCGCGCGTAAGATTCCGGGCGCTCGCTGGCGCGAAGATAAATCATTGCTCGACACCGTGGTGAATCTTACCGAATGGCCTTCGGCTATTCTGGGCAGCTTTGATCGGGAATATCTCAAGCTGCCGGAAGAGGTGCTGGTCACGGTCATGCGTGATCATCAAAAATACTTCGCCCTTGAAGATACGAAGGGCAAGCTGCTGCCGAATTTTCTTGCGGTGTTGAATACCGACGGCGATCCGCAAGGCTTGATTCGCCACGGCAACGAGCGGGTCCTGCGGGCGCGGTTCAACGATGCGCGATTCTTCTGGCAGACCGACCAAAAAATGCCGCTGCGCGAACGCCTGTCGTCGCTCAAGAACGTAACTTTCCAGAAGGACTTGGGCAGCTATTACGCGAAGACTATGCGCGTACAGCGGTTGTGCAGTTGGACATGTGAGCTTCTCCGTGACAACCGCCTGCAGGTTCGACCGGGCGTGGTGCACAAGGCCGCATGCATGGCCAAGGCCGACCTCACCACCGAACTGGTAAAGGAGTTCACGGAATTACAGGGAATCGTTGGCGGGCTGTATGCCAGCGTGCAGAATCTCGACCACGGCATGCCCGACGAAACCCGTCAGGCAATCGCCGCGACAATCTATGATCAGTACAAGCCCCAGTCGGCGGAAGATTCGGTTCCGCGAAAGGTCGAAGGCGCAGTGCTTGCCATTTCCGACAAGGCGGATACCGTCGCCGGCATGTTCGCGCTGGGCCTGCAGCCGACGGGATCGAAAGATCCATTTGCGTTGCGGCGTCAAGCAAATGGAATTGTGCGCACGATTGCCGAGCACAAGTTGCCGATCGGTCTTAGTCATTTCTTTGAACTCGCGCGCGAAACCTATAAGGGTAGCGACGCGGAGAAGAAGTTTGCCGCCGGAGTGAACTATCAAGAATCGATTCGAGCATTCTTTCGCGAACGCCTCGAGTTTTATCTCAAAGACCAGCTGGGCTACAAATACGACGTGGTGAATGCCGTGCTGGCGGCGGGTTCAGACGACATTGTCGACGCGGTAGCACGGGCTGAAGCGGTGTCAAAAGTGCGCGGCTCGGCGGATTTCGAATCGATATCCGTCGCATTCAAACGGATTAAGAATATCCTGCGCCAGGCGAGCGAAGGCGGGAAGCGAGTTGGGTCGTCGGTCGATCCAAGTGCATTTAGCGAGGAAGCTGAGAAAAATCTAGGTGTACTGATTCCCGAAATTGCGAAGACAGTAAACAGTTTCAGAGAGGGAAAGGATTATTCTCGCGCCCTGGCAGAAATATCCCGCATTCGCCCCGCAGTGGACACATTTTTCGATAAAGTAATGGTAATGGTTGATGACGAGCAGTTGCGGGCCAATCGGCTGGCGCTGCTGCAGACGTTGCTGCGGGAATTTTCAACAATCGCCGACTTCTCAGAAATAGTGGCGGAGAGCAGAGCGTAGAAAATTACCTGGTCCACGTGGGGACAGCCGCCCTCGGCTGTCCTGCTCGGCAAGGCCGAGCGCCATTTGCCTGGTAGCTGAATATTGTCGAGCTTGCGCTCGACCGGATAGCCGAGGGCGGCTGTCCCCACATGAAAGTTTCTACAGAAAAGGACGGCACTCATATGGCGACATCGACAATTTCGGAAAACGAAGTTCGGAGCAGTGGGAACGGCGCTCCCAAGAGTTCGCAGAAGCCAGCGACCAAATACGTGTACTCCTTTGGCGGCGGCAAGGCCGATGGCAACGGCAAAATGAAAGAAGAACTTGGCGGCAAGGGTGCTGGGCTGGCGGAAATGACAAACGCCGGCTTGCCGGTGCCTCCAGGATTCACTATTCAGACTGAGGCCTGTCGCGAGTACATGAAGCACGGTGGCGTTTCGTCGGAAGTGGATCGTCAGATGGACGAAGCTCTGCGAAAGCTGGAAAATTTGCAAGGCCAGAAACTCGGCTCTGGCGAAAACCCGCTGCTGGTCAGCGTGCGCTCGGGCGCGAAATTTTCCATGCCGGGCATGATGGACACGATCCTGAATCTTGGACTCAATGACCAGAGTGTCGAGTCGTTGGCCAAGCGAAGCAACAACCCACGTTTTGCCTACGATTCGTATCGGCGATTGATCCAGATGTTTGGCAGTGTAGTGCTTGAGATTGAAAAGTCGGCCTTTGAAGAAGTTTTCGACGGCAAGAAGAAACAGAAGAAGGCCAAACTCGATACCGATCTTGACGCCAAGGCGCTGAAAGAGGTCATCGCCGAATATAAAAAGGTCGTCAAAAAGCACGCCCGGCGCGACTTTCCGCAGGAACCACACGAGCAGCTGGTGATGGCACGCGATGCCGTGTTTCGCTCATGGCAAAACGATCGCGCGAAACACTACCGCCGCATCAACAACATCGATGACATGCTGGGAACTGCCGTCAATGTGCAGGCGATGGTTTACGGTAACCTCGGCGATACCAGCGGCACCGGCGTCGGCTTTACCCGAAATCCCGCAATCGGCACCAAGGAGTTCTACGGCGAGTTCCTGATCAACGCCCAAGGCGAAGACGTGGTCTCTGGCGTTCGCACGCCGGTTCACATTTCGCAACTCGAAAAAATCATGCCGGATGTCTACCGGCAGCTGCACGAGATCACTACGCGTCTCGAAAAGCATTACCGCGACATGCAGGATTTCGAGTTCACCATCCAGGACGGCAAGCTGTACATGCTGCAGACGCGCAACGGCAAGCGGACCGGTATCGCCGCAGTTCGCGTTGCGCTGCAAATGGTCGATGAGGGACTGATCAGCAAAGAAGAAGCAATTTTCCGGGTAGAACCGAATCAGCTCTATGACTTTTTAGTTCCGAGACTGGACGAGAAGAACAAAAAGATTGAA
>Ga0157372_10000762_pt1 | contig 34920 bp, 22 predicted proteins | sample C55metaG_FD_115307 | JGI IMG/M metagenome (GOLD analysis project Ga0157372, IMG submission 115307) | Corn rhizosphere microbial communities from Kellogg Biological Station, Michigan, USA - C5-5 metaG | ecosystem: Host-associated > Plants > Roots > Rhizosphere > Soil | place: USA: Michigan...
GCCGACGCCGCCCACCGTTCCGTTGTAGCCCGCGACGCCGCCGTTGAGCGTGTCGACTTCTTCAGTCACCTGCGCGTTCGACGCGGGGCGCATGGCTTCGACGACGCGACCGGAGTCGATCGCGGCCTGAACCTGTTCCATCGTAAACGGACCCTTTGGCTGCGGGCCGCCTCGACCACCACCGCCGCCGCCGCCGCCACCGCCGCGCCGCGCAAACTGCGCGGCGTTCGGACCGGCTTCGGCGGCGGCGATCGAGTCCGCGTGAGCCTGGGCCTTGGCCGCCGCTGCGACCGAATCCTTTCGTGCCTGCGGCATGAACGCGATGAGGACCTCGTTGCGCTTCTTCGTACCGGCCTGATCGCGCGCCGCGTCTTCCTGAAGATTCATCACGTTCGACCGCGCCGCGGGATCGGCGCCCTTCGCGAGCAACACCTTGATCGCGGCTGCGCGATTATTCTCAGCGGCGAAGAAGAGCGGCGTCTGTCCCCACTCTTTCTCGCGCGCGTTCGGGTTTCCGCCTTTTTCGAGGAGCGCGGACACTGCGTCCGCATTCCCGGCCGCCGCCGCGAGGTGCACGGCGGTCGCGCCGCTTGCGTCGGGGCGATTCGGATCGGCGCCGGCGGCAAGAAGGGCCTTCACCACGGCCGCCGAGCCGCTGCGGCTCGCGAGCTCGAGCGGCGTATACGAGCCGATGCGCGTCGCGGCTTTGACGTCGGCGTGAGCGCGAAGCAGCATCGTCGATATCGCCGAGTCGCCGTGCTCCGCCGCCCAGTGCAGCGCCGTCATGCCATCGCCTTCGGGCACGTTCACGTCGGCGCCCTGCGCGATGAGCTTCTTTACCGCCGCGGCATCGCCCTTCTGCGCGGCATCGGCGACCGCCGGCGTTCGCGCCGGCGGCATCGGGAGCGTGACCTTGCCGCGCGTGTCCTTTTGCTGCGCGAATGCCGATGCGCTCGCCGCACACAGCAGCGCCGCACCGAACAGGCTGACTCGTTTCATGCCGCGTCCTCCTCAGACGCTGAGTGCGAACTCGCCCGTGCTGTCGCCGAAACTGTTGTTGTTCAAGCCGAGCTTGTGCATCAAGGTGAGGAACACGTTGGCCATCGGCGTTCCGTCGGGCGCCTTGAGGTGCATCTCGCCGGCAATGCGTCCGTTGCCATGTCCGAGCAGGAGCAGTGGGCAGCGGCGGTGGTTGTGAATGTTGCCGTCGGCCATCGGCGAGCCGTACATGATCATCGTCTGATCGAGCAGGCTCTTTTCCCCGTCCATCGTGTTGGCCAGCTTGTCGAGGAAGTACGGCAGCAGGCTCACGTGGTACCGATTGATCTTGTTGAAGTCCAAGATCGCCGACTCGCGGCCGCCGTGGTGCGACGCCGGATGGAAGCCCTTGTCCGTGCCGCTCTCGGGGAACTGGCGGCTCGACGCGTCGCGGCCCGTCTTGAACGAGAACACGCGTGTCATGTCGGACTGGAACGCGAGCACCTGGAAATCGAACATCAGCTGCATGTGCTCGGCGAAGGAGTCCGGAACGCCGACCGGCGCCTCGGGCAGCTCGCGCGATTCACCACTGGAGTTGCGCGCCTCGACAGCTTGGATTCGGCGCTCGAGCTCACGAATGTCCTGCAGGTATTTGTCGAGACGCTGCTGGTCCGCAGGACCGAGCTGGCGCTTCAGAGAATTCGTTTCGCCGGTGATCCAGTCGAGAATGCTCTGATTCGCCTTGCGGCGCGTGACCCGGTCGGCGTTGTTGTTGCCCGCGCCGAACAGCAGGTCGAAGGCTGTGCGCGGATTGCGGATCATCGGCAGCGGCTCGCTGGGGCTTGCCCAGCTGATCGTGTCGGTGTACGCGCACGCGTAGTTGTAATAGCAGCCGCCCGCCTGGTCGAGGTTCTCGATGCAGAGCTGCATCGAGGGGATCGCCGAGTCGCCGCCGATGTGGCGGGCGATCAGCTGATCCATCGACGTGCCGACGTAGAGATCCGATCCCTGCGTCTGCTTCGGGTGCGACTGGGTGAGGAAGACCGCGCTCGACCTGAAGTGGTCGCCGCCGATCTCCGGGGCGTCGAACGCTTCGGCCATGCGCGTGTCGGTGTTGCTGATGATCGTGAGCGTCTTGCGCCACGGCTCGAGCGGGATGAGCGCACCGTCCGGGTTGAGCACGAAGTCTTTGCCGGTCGCGGCGGGCGCCCAGAGGTTCTTGGACGCGCCCCAGATGTTGCTGCCGGCGGCGCCGTGAACCGACTCGATGGCGACGAAGCGCGTCTTCTCGCCCGGCGCCGAGGTGACCGAGCGTTTGGTCAGCGCCCCGAGCGCCGGCACCATCGCGTCGAGGTAGGGGAGGGCGACCGCCGCTCCCAGCCCGCGCAAGAACGTCCGACGAGGCAACGCCTTTCCAGTGAGGATCTGCATGGTCCGCCTTCCCCCGAGTCGGGTTGGTTAGTGCTTGTCTTTGGTGTCGGTTGCGGCCACTGCGTCTTCCGCTCGCTTCATCCTGAATGCATCACTGCGCACGACCCCGTTCACGAACGACGAGAATCGGTAGTCGTTGGTCTCAGCTTGCTTGGCGATCGCGCGGATCGTCGGCTGGTCGAAGTCCTCGACCCGACGTCCCAACGCGTACGCCATGAGGTTCTCGGCGAACGCGCGCACCAGCGGGATCGGCCGCTTGAGCAGCGCCGTCGTCAGATCGCCCGGCGTCTGGATCGGCGTGCCGTCGTACAGATTGCCGCGCGTATCGAGAAGCATGGCGTTCTCGCGATACCGCCACTTGCCGGTGACGTCGAAGTTATCCATCGCGAGACCGATCGGGTCCATGTACTGGTGACACGTGTTGCACGTCGGATTCTTGCGATGAATCTCCATCCGCTCGCGCGTGGTGAGCGGATGACCGTCCTTGCCGGCGGCCGTTTCATCGAGCGTCGGAACGTTGGGCGGCGGGGGCGGCGGCGGCATGTCCATCAGCACTTCCATGATCCACTTGCCGCGCAGCACCGGCGACGTGCGGTCCGCGATCGACGTCTGCACGAGGTAGGCGCCCTGTCCGAAGATTCCGCGGCGGTTGCTGTCCGGATACTCGACGCGGCGGAAGTCCGAGCCGGAGACGTTTGGAATGTCGTAGTGACGGGCCAGCCGCTCGTTCACGTACGTGAAGTTCGCATTGAAGAAGTCGAGGATGCTTCGGTCGTTCCTGACGACGTCCTGGAAGAAGAGCTGCGTCTCCCGGCGCATGTCGTCGGTGAGCTGCTGGTCGTAGTCGGGGAACAGGTAGGCGTCCGGGTGAACCTTGTCGAGGTCCTGAAGCCGGAGCCACTGCGCCGCGAAGCGAGACGCCAGCGCCTCGGACTTCGGATCGGCGAGCATGCGGTGCAGCTCGCGATCGAGCGTCTTCGGGTCGGAAAGCTTTTTCTGTTCGGCGAGCTTGAGCAGCTGATCGTCCGGGATGCTTCCCCAGATGAAGAACGACAGCCGCGACGCGAGATCGATGTCGCTGATCTGGTAGTTCTGTCCCGGCGCGACGTTCGCCGGCACCGGCTCGAAGCGGAACACGAAATACGGACTCGACAGCGTTGCCTGGAGCGCCGACCGTACGCCTTCCTCGAAGCCCCCGCTCTTCGCGCCCTGCGTGTAAAACGCCATCAGGCCGTCGACGTCGTGCTTCGTCAGAGGACGGCGGTAGGCGCGCGTGCCGAGCCGGGTGACGATCTGCTCGGCGCAGGCGCGTTCAGTGAGCGTCTTCGACGGACGGCAGGAGAAGATCATGCGCCGGCTCTTCGTGTCCGACACGCCCGTGATCTTCGACGGCCCGATGACCGTCAATTCCATGATGTGCGGCGGCGTCGTCGTGCCGGCGCTCGCGTTGCCGTTCGATGCCATCGACCAGTCGTGCGGCCTGATCAGGTCTTCGTAGGGGCCGTCGGTGCGGCGAACGAACGCGGCCGACACCATCTGCTGACCCGCCTTCAACGCGATGGGATCGGTGGTATAGAGATCGGCGCCGAGCGGCGCGTCGGCCGACGCGGCGGTGCGATTCACGCCCTTCTCGTAGTGGAAGAGCGAGACGCTCTTGCCGTCCACCGAGATGTCCACGTCCTCGAGGTGCACGCCGACACCGCCCTCGATGACCATGCGGAACTGATACATCCCGTCGGCGGGAAAGACGTACTTCGTGACGATGCCGCCGCGAGTGCCGAACGGCGCGCCGTCGACGTGATCCCACGGATGCTGCGACGCGAACGGCGACGACTTGTAGGTCGTCTGCGAGAGCGCGGCGTTCTTGTCGCCGACGGCGAGGCGGCTCACGGCCGACGCGGCGTTGAGGTACGCGTCGAGCAACGTCGGCGACAGGATTTGCGCGTCGGCGATGTTGTCGAAGTTGGCGCTCTTCGTGTCGAGCGGCAGCCAATCTCCGGCGCTCACGTCGAGTCCGATCAGATCGCGCACGGCGTTTTCGTATTCCGCGCGGTTCAGCCGCTGGAACGTGCGACTGCCCGGATTCGGTTTCGCCGCGCGGTCGATGACCTGCTCGATGGTCGCGACCAGCTGCGTCAGCGTGTCACCGCCCGGACGCGGCGCGCCGGGGAGAGGCATCATCGCGGAGCGCAACTTTCGGATCATCTTTTCCGATGCGGCCCATCGCGATGGCGCGGCTGCGACGTCGTAGTGCTCTAGTGAAAGATTGCCGACCATCATCTGGTCGTTGTGGCAATCGGTGCAGTACTGGTCGACGACCGCGTTGAGTGCGCTGATCGGAATCGTCGGCGCGGGCGCGGGCTTGGCTGAGCGCGCGGCGTGCTTGGCCGGAGGTTTTACGAGAGGTCTCGTCGGGGACGCGTTGGGCCGTAAATAGTTAGGGGCTCGCGTTCCAGTCGCGGTGCCGACCGAAAAGGCCACCGCGGCGCTGACTGCCGCAACCGATGCAAACACGATCTTCATGCTCGACAATCTCCCGGGAAGCCGGTCTGTCGTGTCAATGTTTTCGTGCGGCTACACGGACTATTTCAGGTGCGCACGCCAAGTCCTAGGGGTTGAACACCCCCGGCGTCACGATGCATACGCACCAACACTATCAAGCGTTTACGGCTCCTTGGCAACCCTTCATGAGTGATGCATTCACGGGGCCGCCGGAGCTGAAATGGAAAGAGGCGCCCGGCCAGCCGGCCAGACGCCTCTTTCCATGCATTTCTCGGGTGAATCACCCGGGGTTTCCGATCAACCGCCGCCGGTGCAGTAGGTGCATCCCTTTTGCTGTGCCCGGTTCACTCCCCAGGTCCCCGACGGGATGAGGGGGATTCCCGGAACCAAGTTGGCCGCCCATTCCTTCGCGGCCGCTTCCTTTGACACCTTGGCGTTGGCGGCAAACTCGCCGCTCAGGAACTGCAGCGCGACGTTGCAGGCGCCGAAGATCGTGCCCTTGGCCATGAGCTTGTCGATCGCGATGTCGTCGATTGGCAGCGTGCCGGGCTTCGCCTTGTACATGACGTTCTTGACCGCGGGCGCCTTCGTCGCGGGGTCGTTGAACTTGATCCCCTCGCCGATCTTGTATTTCGCCCACATCGCGTCGTTCAACGCGAAGGGCATCGCGAAATGGCGCAGCACCATGACCGTGCCGATCTGCGCCGGCGGCGGCTGCACCAGCCCGAACGACCACACGAACGCAAACGGGAACCCTTCGTTCGGCTGGTAGGCATCGACGAGCTGTCTGTGCGTGCCCTTCAGATTGTCGAGCCAATGCTCGCCGTCCGGTGCGCCGTTGGCGCGAGCCTGGGCCCATGCCTCCCACGGATCGATCGCCGCGGCCATCGAGAGGCCGGCTGCTCCGACGGCGATCTTGCCGAGAAATGCGCGGCGGCCCTGCTCCAGCTCAGTTGGTGGACGATCGTTCATGCTTCCTCCCCGGCGCGTTCGCGCCGTTCTGGTGGGTAGCTCGTTCAGGACTTCAGTACCAACGCGAAATCATCCGCCCTGCGGACAACAAAATCGCGCGCACCGCGTATCACGCCGGTTTCAGCTCGCGGTACCACGCCTCAAAGGCACGTTGATAGAAGACTTTGTTGAAGAGCGTCCACTCACCGAGCGACGCCGGGAGCGAGAATTTGGCTCCGAGATCGACGGGCGAGGTCCCGGCCGCGAGTCCCGCCCGCGCCGCTTTCTCGACCTCGTCGAGCATCGCCACATACCGGTCGAACTCCGCGGCACGTCCGAGCGGACCGTGGCCCGGGACGTACAGCGTGTCGCGCGTACGCCGGAGCGCTCGCACCGATGCCGCAAGCTTCGTTGGAATCGCGTCGACGAAGTTCGGAAACATGGCGTTCCAGAACAAATCGCCAGCAAAAACGATCGAAGGCTCGTCGAGTTCCAACGAAATGTCACTTTCCGTGTGGCCAAGCCGAGGAATCACCCGAACCGACCGCCCGCCGAGATCCAATGTCGTCGGTTCGGTGGCGGTGATCACCACCGAGTCGCGAACCGCCGCTACGCGCGACGTGTCCTCGGGTTTGTTGCGCTCGATGACCAAGTCGCGAGTGCGCGCCGTGGAGCGGACGACCGGGTGGTCGCCCCCGGCGAGATAGCCCGCGACTCCATTCGCGTGGTCCGCGTGATAGTGCGTGAGGACGACGTGCGTCGGCCAACGACCCGTGAGCTCGCGCGCCTTGCCGGCCAACCATTGCGCGCCGGCGGGGCGGTTGAATCCTTCGATTGCCAACACCGCGTCCTTTCCGACGATGATTCCGCCGTTGGAGACCGTCGTGCTGTCTCCGTTGAGCGGAGTCGACACGAGAGCCCAGACGCCGTCGGAGATTCGCTCGAGGTTGCCGAACGGCTCTCGCGCCACGACGCGTCCCACCGGGGCGGACCAGAGCGTGCGCGCCGCTATCGGCATGACGGTCGCCGCGAGCGCGACGTGCGCCGCGCACGAGCTCGATTGCACGAGAAACTCTCGGCGACTGACAGTCGACTCTGCCATACTCGGGGATTGTGACGAAGAGGCGACCGGATCTGCGTCGTTCGGGCAATTGCCCGCGAATGGAATTCTCGCAAGTCCAGGCGCGATGAGCAACTGACGCTAGCGCACTCGACCGGAGCTTCGGGTCAGCCGTGGGCCGTGAGGCGTGCGACTTGCCTTCCCACCTGGCGTGTTTTTCAGCTCACGTCAGCGACAGGGAGAGTCTCAATGACGCGACACATCGCAATCACACTGGCCGCGGCGCTCGTCGCGGGAGCGTGCGCATCCGGGACACGCGTCGAGTCCGCCGGCGAAATCGCGCCTGCCACTCCGATGAACGGCGCCGTGCTTCCTTCCGGTACGACGATGCGAGTTCGACTGAACGAGTCGGTTGGAACGCGTTCCAGCCACGAGGGGGATCAATTCAGTGCGACGGTGACTGAAGCCGTTCGCGCGTCGAACGGCGTCGACGCGGTTCCTGTAGGCTCGATGCTCTTCGGCCATGTCACGGGCTTGCATTCGGCGAACCTGCCGGGAGAACAGTCCGTGATTCGACTCGCGTTCGATAGTGTCCGCATCCGAGGAACGTCGTATCCGTTCGACGGACAGATCGCGGACGTCAAGGTGAGCAGCGAGCAAACGGATCCGACGAAGGCGTCCGTCGCGAAGGAAGCCGGCGTTGGCGCGATCGCGGGTGCGGCGCTCGGCGCGATCATCGGGGGCGCTGAGCTGTCGAAAATCATCACCGGCGGTCTGCTGGGCGCGGCCGCGGGTACGGTCATCTCGCTCGGTACGGGCTCGACCCAATCCGTGATTCCGGAAGGCACACGCATGACCGTGCGCTCGATGGATACGGTCCGCTTGCGTTAGGGCGCTTTCGGCGCTTTCCAACTTCCGGAATCGGGCAACACCGGCGCGACGTTTACCAACGTTGCCCGCGGAGCCATCGACGGGACGCCACGGATGAACGTGACGAGTCCGTCGATCGGCGCGCGGATCTCCCCGGTCGGACGGCCGAGATAATCGGTCGTCCGGCCGACCACTTGTCCCTTCGTCACGCGAACGTCGCGCGCGACAGCGGGGAAGAAGACTCCCGCACTATCCGCCGCGACGCGTGCGCCCGCGCCCGCGAGCCAGGTGACGTGCTTGAGGGGTGTGGCGCGCCGCTCGATCATGCGGAGCGCGCCGAGCACGTTCAGCGAACCGTCCACGAGCGAAGTAAGATCGGCGTTGGCGACTATTCCGCTGCGCCCCGCTTCAGCGACCAGCACGGTCTTGCCGCGGACCAGCGCCTGTCCGGAAAGCGACCGACCGGCGGTCGGCGCTGACGGATCGACGTCGGTGACGATGATGTGGTCGAGCCCGAACGCAAGCGCGAGTCGGAGTCCCGCCGAGTCCTGTGCGGCGCGTCCACCGCGAAACCAATAGCTGTAGGGGCGCAGATCCTCGTCGAGGTCGCCGCCGTGGAGGTCCACCACGACGTCGGCCGGGGCCACGATCTGCTCCGTCACGGCCGCGAGCGCGCGCTGCGTCTGAGTGCCGTTCGCGTCGCCGGGATACGACGCGTTCATGCCTTTCCGGTCGATCGGGTTGATGTGCGGCGTCATCATCCGGAACGAGTACACGTTCAGCAGCGGCGCCACGATCACCGTTCCCGCCAACTGCGTCGCAGGAATTCGGCCGATCAACTTCTGCATCGCGATGATCGACGTGTACTCGGTGCCGTGGCTTCCGGCGACGAACGCGACGACCGGACCGTCGCGCGTTCCGCGAATCACGGCGACGGGGATCGACAGCGCGGAGTCCGATCCGGCGGGAATCGAGATCGCGCCGTACGCCGTCCGTCCGGGCGCGGCTGTCGCCGACCCGACGGTGAATGATGAGGGCTGCTGCGCTATTGCCGGCACGGCGAACGACAGGAGCGTCTCGACGCGAACGATGATTCTCGATGCAGTACGCATTGCCGGACTCCGCGACGAGGTGGGAGAGGGAACGACAATCATACCACACGACGACGGCGCTGTCTCGGCGCCCCCTCCCCGAAAACGAAAACGCCCCCGACGGCGAGGTCGGAGGCGTTCTCGCAGCAGAGAGAGACTATTTGACCTCGAACTCGCGCACCATTCCGTGCTCGACGTGCGGCTTGCCGTCCTTCATGTCGCTGATGAAGCACAGCATGACGTACTTGCCCGGGGTCAGGTTCGCCGTGAAGTACGAGACCTGCTTCGGAAGACCGGCCGACACGCCGCCGATCAGATCCGCCGGCGGCGGACCGGCCGGAGGATTCGGGCCCATCGCGGCGGTCATGAAGTCGCCGACGTCCTTCATCGTCTTGCCTGGTGCGTAGCGAAGGATCTCGATCTCGTGAGGCTGTGGACCCGCGTTCGTCACCTTGAACGTGTGCATGCCCGCGGTGGTGAGCGGGCCGGTCGCGTCGAACTTGTAGTCGGCGAGCGCAATCGTGACGTCGGCGGTCGGTTCAGCCGCGGGCGTGGCCGTCGCCGCGGTGACCTTGAGCGCGCGCACCATGCCCTTGTCGAAGTGGGCGACGTGGCTTGGAATGTCGACGAGACAGATGAGAGCGTAGTTGCCCGGCTCGAGATTGACGATGGCATCACTCTCGGCGCCCGGGTTCGGCGCGTTCGGGCCGGCGACGAGCGTCAGCCACGCGGGCGGCGGTCCCTTGCGGGCGAGGACCGCGTCCATCGCGGTCACCACGTCGGCCGTCGTCTTGCCGCTGTCGATGCGCACGAGTTGCAAGTGATGGATTCCCGGCCCGTCGTTCATGAGATGGAACGTCGTCCATCCCGCGTTCACCGAGTCCGGCGCGTCGAACGCGAAGTCTTTCGTGTGCACGACGGCGACGTGGGTCACCGGGTCGTACGACGCTTTCGATGCAGCGGCAGCGCCGGTTTGCGCCACGGGCGCGGAATCGGCCTTGGCGGCCTCCTTCTGGCTACACGCGCAGAGCGCGATTGCGGCGGCGGCGCCGATCGAGCCTAGCATTCGGTGCATCTGTTCCTCTCTGCTACCGGTGGGGGGGAAACGCCCTGAACCGTTTTGCAGCTCAGGGGGCCGTGAATGTAGCGCTTCGCCGCGTGTCGTGCGACGCTCTGGACGAAAGAAGAACATCGTCGGACATTGGGCGTCCATGTCCGACGATCGCCCGTGGTACCGCGAGCCAGAGACCTTCGTCGCCATCTCGGCGCTCATCGTCAGCCTGTCGGCGCTCGCCGTCGGCGTCTACGAGGCATCGCTTCAGCGGGCGCACGATCGCGCCGAGGTGTGGCCGAATCTCGAGGTCGGGACGTTCACCAGCGGCGAGGGCGCAAAGATCTTCGTGCACAACACGGGGCTCGGTCCAGCCGTCGTCGAGGCAATCGCGGTGACCGTAGATGACAAACCGTTGGGCGACTGGCGCGGGGTCCTTCAGGTACTGCTCGGCGATTCGTCCCGCGCTTTCGGCAACACCAGCTTGTTCGACCACGGCGTGCGTCCCGGCGACAATGTCGAATTGCTCGGACTCCCTACCGCGTCGCTCCCGACTCCCTTCTGGGAACAGATCGGGCGTGTCAAGCTCCGAATCTGTTATCGATCGGTCTTCGATGAGCGCTGGGTCGTCGATGCAAGACTCGGTATCGCGAGTCACCGCACCCCAGTGTCCGCGTGCCCCGCGCAAAGGGCCGGGGACGACTTCTAGGCGCCTGAAAGGGCGTGCGGAGAGGTGCCCAGGCTTGCCCGCGCCCGGTGCCTCGTTCAGAATGACTGGCGCGTCACGCGCGGCACCATCTCTCAACAACGCAGAGGCACGTATGCGTCGTCCCACCGGATTCGCGGCATCCGCCGCGCTCATTGGATTTCTCGCGCTCACGATCGTCTCGGCGGCGGCGGCGCAGCGCGGGCGCGGCGGCGACTCGACCGCGGGACGCGGGCTTCCCCTCGCTCCGACACACCAGCTCAAGTTCACGACGGACGAAGGGACCTGGCTCTCGCTCGACCTCTCGCCCGACGGTAACACGATCGTCTTCGAGCTGCTCGGCGACCTGTACACGCTTCCCGTCGCCGGCGGCAAGGCGACGCGGATCACGAGCGGTCAGGCGTACGACGCGATGCCGCACTATTCGCCGGACGGCAAGGAAGTCGTCTTCGTCAGCGACCGCTCCGGATCGGACAACGTCTGGTTGGCCAACGCCGACGGCACGAGTCCTCGTCAGATCACGCGCGACAACGCCAACACGCATTTCCAATCGCCGACCTTCACGCCCGACGGCAAGTACATCATCGTCTCGCAAGGGAACGATCTGCACATGTACTTCGCGCACGGCGGCACCGGCGGATTCCGACTCACGGGTGACTCGACGGCCGGCCGTGGCGGCGCCGCCCCAGCGGGCGGCGGGCGTGGTGGCGCCGCGCCGAACGTGTTCCTCGGTCCGACGGTGACGAAGGACGGGCGGTACGTCTACACCGCCATGCGAAACAGCACGGGCGGCGGCTACAACCAGACGGCGCTTGGTTGGCAGATCGGCGTGCTCGATCGCGAGACGGGCCGAGTGTTCACGAAGACGAACGAAGTCGGCAGCGGGATGCGTCCCGAGCTGAGCCCCGACGGACGCTGGCTCGCGTTCGCGACGCGCGTCGGCGCCGAGGAAGCGCTCATGCTCAAGGAGCTCGCCACCGGCGACGAACACATTCTGCTTCCGAAGGTGCAGCGCGACGACCAGGAGTCGCGGCCGAATCGCGACGTCTTCCCGACCTACGCGTTCACGCCCGACTCGAAGTCGATCGTCATCGGGCATCACGGCCACTTCTGGCGCGCCGACGTGGCGACCGGCAAGGAAACGATGATCCCGTTCACCGCCGACATCGACATGATGATCGCCGGGCCGGATCACTTTCAGTACGCGTACAGCGACACGAGCATGACCGTGCGGCAGATCCGCGACGTGAAGCCGTCGCCCGACGGCAAACGCCTCGCGTTCGTCGCGCTCGACCGCGTTTGGACGATGGATTTGCCGAGCGGCACGCCGAAGCGCCTGACCGCGGACGAGGGGCTGGGACAGTTCCAGCCCGCGTGGTCGCCCGATGGACAGTACATCGCCTACGTCACGTGGAACGACGTCGACGGCGGCACGGTGTCGCGGGTGCGCGCCGACGGCAGCGGGCGCCCAGAAAAGCTGACGGGCAAGCCGGCGTACTACGAAAAGCCCTCCTATTCGAACGACGGCCAACGCATCGTCGTCGGCCGCGGTCCGCGCAACATGCACAAGGATCTGCGAGAGGATGAGCGTCCGCCCGCGGCAGCGGTCGGCGTCGAGCTCGTCTGGCTCCCAGGCAGCGGGGGCAACGAAACTGTGATCGCGCCGATCTCCAACTTCGGCCGGCCGCATTTCGTGAAGTCGGATCCGGATCACGTGTATTTCGCCGAAGGCACGCAGCTCGTATCGATGCGGTGGGACGGCACGGATCAGAAAACGATTCTACGTTCGGCCGGTGGCGGCGGGCGTGGAGGTGGTGGTGGCGGCGGCGCCGGCGAGATGATGTTGTCGCCCGACGGCAGCAAAGTGCTCGTTCAGGTGACGGATCAAGGCGGGCCGCGCGTCTATCTCATTGAAGACGTGCCGAAAGCGCCGAACGGTGCCGCGATCAACGCGACCAACCCGGCGCAGTCCGAAGTGCCGGTCCGCAAGGTGACGGGGATCGGCGGCGAGTTCGCCACGTGGGCCGGCGACAGCCATCACATCTACTACGCGCTTGGGCATTCGCTCTTCACCTACGACTTGAACGCCGCCGACGCGGCCGTTCGGGATTCGACGACGCAGGCGGCGGCACGACTCGCCCAAGCGGACAGCGCCGGTGGCGCCGGGCCGGCAGGCGGCGGCCGTGGCGGACGCGGAGGAGCGGCCGCGCGACCGATTTACGAGGCGACGCGGTTCGACGTGGCCATCACCGTCAAGAAAGATCGGCCGGCGGGCACGGTCGTTCTCCGCGGCGCTCGCATCCTCACGATGAAGGGGAGTGAGGTCATTCAGAAGGGCGACATCGTCGTGAAGGACAACCGCATCGTCGCCGTCGGGCCGCAGGGGAAAGTGCAGATCCCGTCGGGGGCGAAGGAGTTCGACGTGTCGGGCAAGACCATCATGCCCGGGTACGTGGACGTCCACGCGCACATCTGGCCGGCGTTCAACATCCATCGGTCGCAGCCGTGGGAGTATCTCATCAATCTCGCGTACGGCGTGACGACGACGCGCGATCCGCAGACGTCCACCACCGACGTCCTGTCCTACAGCGACATGGTGGAGGCCGGCGAGTTCATCGGGCCGCGCATCTACGCGACCGGACCGGGCGTCTTTCAGCAGACGAACATCCGCACGATCGAAGACGCCCGCGACGTTTTGAAGAAGTACTCGGAGTTCTACAATACCGAAACCATCAAGCAGTACATGACGGGCGATCGCCGGACTCGTCAGCTGGTCATCATGGCGGCGCGAGAGCAAGGGCTTATGCCGACGCTCGAGGGCGGCCTGGACTTCAAGAAGAACATGACCGAAGCGATGGACGGGTACATGGGGATCGAGCACACGCTGCCGATCGCCCCGCTGTACAAGGACGTCCTGACGCTCCTCAAAGAGTCGGGCACGACGTGGACGCCGACGCTCATCGTTCAATACGGTGGCCCGTGGGCCGAGAACTATTGGTACGAGCACTCGGACGTCGTCGGCGACCAGAAGCTTCGCCGCTACACTCCGAACGACGAAGTCGAGCGCAAGACCGAGCGCCGGCCGGGATGGTGGGCGCCATCGCAGTGGTCGTTCCAGCTCTTCGCCGAGCAGGCCGCGAAAGTGGTCGCGGCCGGTGGCCGAGTCGGCATGGGCAGCCACGGCCAGCTTCAGGGACTCGGCGCGCAGTGGGAGATCTGGAACATCGCGTCGGGCGGCATGCCGCGGTACGACGTTCTGCGTGAAGCGACGATCGTCGGCGCCGAAGCCATCGGGCACGAGAAGGACGTCGGCTCGCTCGAGGCCGGGAAGCTCGCCGACCTGCAAGTGCTCGACAAGAATCCGCTCGACGACATCAAGAACACGAACACGATCAAATACGTCATGAAGAACGGCCGCATGTACGACGCCAACACGATGGCGGAGGTGTGGCCGCGGCAGAAGCAGATCGCGCACCTGTGGTGGTGGCCATCCAACGCGCCCGGGAACAATCAGGACAAGCACTAGACGCGCGGCACGAACGATCGCGGCCCACCGAGTTCTGCCTCGGTGGGCCGCTTTCTTTTCGGGTGAACCGTCTTCAGTCCGCGCGCAGCGCGAGGTTTGGATCGATCCGCGTCGCGCGCAGCGCGGGCACATACGTCGCCAGGAGCGTCACGACGACGACGATCGCCGCGGCGGCCCCGTAGATCGCCGGGCTGGTCGCGCTCACGCCGTAGAGCAGCGAGGCGACGAGGGTACTCAGGACCCGCGCGGTCACCACGCCGAGGAGCACGCCGATCGCCGTCACGCGCAGCCCTTCACCGAGGACGAGCCGAATCACGTCTTGTCGCTGAGCGCCGAGGGCCACACGCACGCCGATCTCGCGGCGACGCTGGTTGACGCTGAGCGCGATCACGCCGTACAGGCCGACCATCGCCAGCAGCAGTGCCGCGCCGGCGAAGATGCCGATCAGCGTCATACTGAATCGCCGGCGGGCCAGCGATTCCGCCACCACGGCTGTCATCGGCCGAGGACTCGAGACGGCGAGCTTCGGGTCGATCTCGCGGACCGCCGTCTTGAGCAGCGAGAGCATCGTCGCGTCGTCGCCGGTGCCGCGGAGCACGATTTTCAGCCCCGGATAGGACATCTGCTGCTGCGGGACGTACGCCTCCGGCGTAGCTGGCGCATCGAGCGACCCATACTGCACGTCGTCGACGACGCCGACGATCGTGCGCGGCTCGCGCACGAAGTCGAAGTACGGGATGATTTGCCGGCCGATGGCCGCGCCGGCGAAATACTTCCTGGCGAATTCGCGGTTCACGACCGCGACACGCGCCCCTCCGCGCACGTCGGTCGCGTCGAACACACGGCCAGAGACGACCTTGATGCCCATGGCGCGGAAGTACTCGCCTTGCGTGACGAAGTACTCCGTGTGCGGCGCCTGCCCCGGCTCGGGCGTCGGCTGTCCCACAATCGCGAAGCCGCCCCCTTCGGCGGCGTCGGACAACGGCAGTCCGCTGATCGCTCCCGAGGCCTGGATGGCCGGAGTCTTGGCGAGCCGCTCGTCGAGCTGGCCGAAGAAGCGCGCCCATGCCGCCGCGTCTTTGACCGGATCGAAGCGGGCCCCGATGGGAAGCGTGATGCTCGCCGTAAACCGCCCATCCGCGCGGAAGCCCGGGTCGACGCGTTGGAGACGCGCGAAGCTCGTGGCCAACAGCGCCGCGCCGATGATCAATACGAGCGACAGCGAGACCTCGGCGACGACGAGCGCGCGACGTCCGAAGCGAGTCGCTCGGCCGCCCGTGGCCCGGGCGCCGGGATCGCGAAGCGTTTCGGCGACGCGATTCCAGCGAACCTGCGTGCTGGCGGCGAGCCCGAACGCCGCGCCGATCGCGATCGCGAGCAACGCCGCCACGCCGGCGATGCGCCAATCGATGCCAACATCGTCGGCCCGAGGCATCGAACCCGGCACGAGCGCCAGCATCGCCCGTGTCGCCCAGATGGAAAGCACCACGCCGAGGGCGGAGCCCGCCGCGGCCAGCAGCACGTTTTCGGTGATCAGCTGCGCCGCGATACGCGATCGACGCGCGCCGAGCGTCGTGCGCAGCGCGAATTCGCGGCTGCGCGCCCCCGTGCGCGCCAGCAGCAGGTTCGCCACGTTCGCGCAGGCGATGAACAGCAGGAACGCGACGGCCGACATCAGCAGGTAGAGGCCGCCGCGGATGTGCGTCGCCGCCTGATCCTTCAACGTGACGAGGTTGTAATCCAGCTTCAGCTTCGGCGCGTTCACCTTGAGAAATTGCTGAAGCGCCGACGATAACTCGCCGTGGGCGCGGGCCAGCGACGCGCCGGGCCGAAGGCGTGCGATCGCCGAGGTGTTCATCGCGCCGTAGAAGGTGCGATCGCTCGCCGAGAGCTGGAGCGGTGTCCAGATGTCGGTGCGCAATCCGAATTGAAGCGGCGTCGGCAGCTCGGCGCCGCGAGGAAACGCGAAGTCCGCCGGCATGACGCCGAGAATCTTGTACGGCGTTCCGCCGAGCTCGATCGAGCGTCCGACCACCCCGGCGTCGCCGCCGAACCGCCGCTGCCACAGCGCGTGGCTGATGATAGCCACGGGCGCCGCGCCGGAATCGCCGTCCGGCGCCGTGAAGTCGTGTCCGAGCGCCGGTCGGACGCCCAGCACCCCGAACAGCGATGGCGTCACCCGCGCGCCGGAGACCTGCTCGACGTCGCCGGAACCCCCGCCCGTGAGCGTGAACGGCCACGAGCGAAACGCGGCGATCGACGCGAACGACGCGCGGCCCGTTCGCTCGGCGTCGGAGTAGAAGCCGGTGGACAGCGGCAGTTGATCCGCGGGGCCCGCCGTACTCTGTGAGAGCCACACCATGGCCAGGCGGCCGGGGTCCGCGTAAGGCAGGGGGCGAAGCAACACGCCGTCGACGACGGTGAACACCGACGTCGCCGCGCCGATGCCGAGGGCCAGCGTCGCCAACGCCGCCAGCGTGAACCCGCGGTTCTTGCGGAGCGTCCTCGCGGCGAAGACGACGTCGCGACCCAGCTCGCGCAGTGAGTCCCGTCGCTCGCGCGAATTCACGTGCACGACGCGCGCGACGCTCAGCTCGGCGTCGATCATCTCCACATTGCCAAACGCGCGGGCGGCAGCATCGCGCGCCTCGGCCTCGGGCATGCCGCGCTCCATGAATTCCCGCGCTCGCATCTCGAGATGAAACTGCAGTTCGTCGCGCACGTCGCGCGCGGGCTCGGACTTTCGGAAGATTCGTTTCATCGATTCTCCGCTACGCCGACGCGGCGTCGATCGCCCGTGAGACGGCCGCCGAGAATTTCGACCAGCGCTTCGATTCCGCGCGGAGGTGCGCGCGGCCCGTGGGCGTCAGCTTGTAGTATTTGGCTTCGCGCCCCGTCTCGGAGACGCCCCATTCCTCTTCGAGGAGGCCCTTGCGCTCGAGCCGGTGCAGCGCGGGATACAGAGCGCCCTCCTGCACGATGACGCCCTCCGAGGTCGTCTCGCGAATCCAGCGCCCGATGGCGTAGCCGTGGCGCGGGCCCCAGCACACCGCTTTGAGGATGAGGATGTCGAGCGTGCCAGTGAACAGATCGGAACCGGCCATGTGAGTCGCTCCGGGTCGAAGGCCTTGTTCACTGAGGTATACGCCCGGGGGCATACCTATGTCAACTAGGTGTGGCCAGGAAGGAGGTCGCAGTACGCGAAACGGCCGTCGCGGACGACGACCTCGCCGAGCGTGTACGAAACCGGCGATGAGAATCCCGGGCCGTTCGAGACGAACGTGTGGAATTCGCCTCGCTCGCCGCACGGGTCGACGGTGACGGGCAAATCCTCGAGCAGGGCGCGATCGAACGAGCGGCCGGCGAACGATGCGTCGAGCTGCGTCGTGTCCACACACACGAGACGCGCCTCGAAGCCGCGGTCGATGAACTCCTCGGCCAAGTCGCGCGTCGGCCGGCCCCAGAGTGGAAACGACGGACTGAATCCGAGAAGGCCGAGCCGATCCTCGCGGTACCGCCGCACGTCCTCGAGAAAGAGATCGCCGTACGCGACCGTCGTGAGCGTGGGATGTGTCTGTCGGAGCGTGTCGAGCGCGTACGACACCGCGTGGTCGTACAGCTCGTTCGAGCTGTTCGGCTGGAGCACGATCTCTTGGAGGGGAATGCCCGCTGAGCGCGCCTGAGCGCGGAGCAAGGTCCGCCTCACGCCGTGGATGCTGATGCGGTCGTAGCCGAGCGTGACCGACGTCAGCAACGCCACGACGTGCACCGACGGGTCGGCGCGAAGCGCGGCGAGCGTGAGGGCGCTGTCCTTGCCGCCGCTCCAACTGAGCGCGATGGGTTTTGGCGAGTCGTCTGTGGTCACGGCAAAAATTTACGCGGCGCGCCTCTCGCGCCCGATGGAGAGGGCGCGTTCATAGGCGTAGATTGGCGTGGTCGTCATCCGGATTCGTCACGTGCGCCATCGGTTGGGAATTGAGGCAGGGGGAATTGGAATCGTAGTCGCCGGGCTGGCGGCCGGCGGCCGGCAGGCCGCGGCGCAAGATTCGCTGCCGCGGAAGCTGCCTCCGGTCGTCACCGTCACGCGCGACGTCGGCCGATCGCCGCTGGATTTGCCGTACGGCATCGCGAACCTGCGACCCGACTCGCTGGCGCCGGGACAGGCTCACCTGAACGTCGACCAAACGCTGTCGTTTCTCCCCGGCGTCACGATTGCGAATCGGACGAATCCATCCCAGGACACGCGCATTTCGGTGCGGGGGTTCGGCGCGCGCTCGCAATTCGGCGCGCGCAGCATTCGCCTTCTTCGCGACGGCATGCCGCTCACGCTTCCCGACGGTCAGACGCCGATCGACTACCTCGATCTCGAGTCGGTCGAGCGCGTCGAAGTCATTCGGGGCGCGGCGGCGGCGCTGTACGGAAACGCCGCCGGCGGCGTCATCGATTTGCGCTCGGGCCCGCCCCCTGATGCGCCGTTCGCCGCGCAGCTGCGCTCGTGGCGCGGTAGCTCGGGACTGCGGCGCTATACGGGTCTCTTTGGCGGTGAAGCCGGCGCGATGATGTACCAAGGCAACATCGGGCGGACCGAGAGCGACGGCTATCGCGACTTCTCGCAGCAGCGGCTCACCAACGCTTTCATTCATTCGACGACGCAACTCGGAAGCACTGAGCTCGGCTTTACCGGAATGGGGCTGGACATGCCGGTGGCGCAAAACCCCGGCGCGCTCACCCGCGCGCAGGCGGACAGCGCGCCCGAACAGGCGGATGCGCAGTCGATTCTCAAGAAAGCACGCAAGGCCGTTCACCAAGTGCAGCTCGGCATCTCGGCGCGACGGCCGATCGCCGGCGACGGCGAGCTCACGGGTCAGATCTACGGTGGAACGCGTGCGCTCTACAATCCGCAGACGTTTGCCATCGTGCGCGTCGACCGGCATCAACAGGGCGCGGGCGCGCGACTCACGCTCCCGTGGCGCATCGACTCCGTCGAGAACCGATTCAGCGTCGGCGTCGACGCGCAGTGGCTCAGCGATCTTCGAAAGAATTGGGCGAACTGCAACGGCGTGACGACCGCCAACGCGACGTGCCCGGCGCTGCCGGTCGAGAAGGGAACGATCTCGCTCGACCAGCGAGAACGTGTGTCGAGCGTTGGACCGTACGTTCGCGACGAAGTGGAGCTCGGCCGCTTCCGCGGCAGCGCCGGAGTGCGAGCGGATCGAGTGCGTTTCGACCTCACCGATCACTATTTCGGAGATGGGCGCAACGACTCCGGTGACCGCACGATGAGGGCGGTCAGCCCGATGCTCGGCGCGGCGTGGAGGTTCTCGCCGGTCCATTCGGTCTATGCGAGCATGGGATCCGCCTTCGAGACGCCCACCACGACGGAGCTCGGGAACCAGGCCGACGGCACCGCGGGGCTCAACCGCGATCTGAAGCCGCAATTCTCGACCACGTACGAGGTCGGCGCGAAGGGGCTTGGCTTCGGCCGAGTTCAGTACGATGCGTCGCTGTTCGACACCGAGGTTCGCGACGAATTGATTCCGTTTCAGATTCCGGGTGGCAATGGCCGCACCTACTACCGCAACGCCGGCCGCACCCGCCGCGAAGGCGCAGAGCTCGAGCTGCTCACCGACGTCGGGCCGGTCACGCTGACCGGCGCGTACGCCTATTCACATTTCCGCTTTCGCAATTTCGTGAACGGCGGCGTTCAGTTCGCTGGAAAGACGATTCCGGGAATTCCGGAGCAGCAATGGCAAGCGGCCGCGACCTGGCACGTGCCGCGCGCCTTCGTGGTAGCCGACGTGCAATCCAAGAGCCAGGTGTTCGTGAACGATGCCAACGCCGCCGCGGCGCCTTCGTTCACGGTCGTCGACGCGCGCGTCGTCGGCATGGCGGCGTTCGGAAAACCATGGCTCTCTCCCGTCGTCGGAGTGCAGAACCTGTTCGACCGGAAGTACATCGGGTCCGTCGCCATCAACGCGACGGGAGCGTCGCTCGCCGCGACGAAGTTCTACGAACCCTCGCCGCGACGAACCTTCATCATCGGGCTGAGCGCCGCAACGAATCCGTGGTAGCGGTGGCGGGCGGCACGTACCACAGGCGCATCGACGGTCCGATGCGCGCCACCGCCGGGTAGTCGAGCAGCCAGTCGTACGCGCGGCCGACCCACTCGCCGGCGAGGTACGTTTCGCTCGCCGCGATCCAACCAGTCGGGCGCTCGTGAAGTCCGAGCTCGCGCGCGTTGGGAACGCCGGCCGCCGAGATGTCGGCGGTCCCGAAGTACGCGACGCGTACGGTGTCGCGAATGCCCCGAGCCACGATCGTGTCGCGCAGTCGATACAGGTCCTGACCCCAATCCAGGTTGCTGTCCACCAGCACGTGCTCGGGATGATCGCCCGCCAGCGCGTTGAAGTACGACAGGTGGTCCGGATGCGCGCGCACGACGATGAGCAGTGACCACGCGAGCAGCGCGCCGACCATCGCCCGCCCTCGAGCAGCGCGCGCCGCGCGGTCCGACCACAGGCGAATCGCGCCCTGTGCGGCCACGATCGCGAGCAACGGGTACATGGGGAGGATGAGCCGGACGCCGAGGTCCACGCGTACCGTGGTGCTGATGGCCAGCATCGCGAGCGCCGCGGCGACTGGAACCGCCGTTCGCCAATCGCGACGCGCCTTGGCGTCCGCCAGCGCGACGGCGGCGCCCACGATGGACAACAGCAACAGCGGGATCGGCGTTTTCACCGCGAGCGCCACGGGGAAGTAGTACCACCAACCGCGATTCGCCGGTGTGCCGAGCAAAAAGCTCGGATGTCCCGAACTGCCGTGCAGTAGGAACGTGTCCACGCCGGCGAGGAACGCCGGCGCCGGAACACTCGCGCCGCCCGGATGCATCGGCCCGATCGCGAACCGATAGATCGCCCAGATCACCAAGAGGAAGACCGCCGCGCTCGCGCCCACTTGAGCAAGCGCGCTCGGCGCGCCGCGGGCTTTGTCGATCGTCGCGCGCCGTGTGACCCACGCGTAGAGCGCGTAGCACACCACGAGCGCCCCTCCCACGAACGCGAGCGCCGAGAGCCGGCTACCCACGGCGAGCGCGGCGCCCACGCCAAAGGCGAGGGCGCGCGGCATCGTCGGCGACTCCACCCATCGCACCGCCAAGAAAAGCGCGAGCGTGGTCGTCGCGGCACACGCGATGTCGGTCGTCGCCAGGCCGGCGTGCGCGAGCACATTGGGATTCGTGACGAGAAGCAGCGTCGCGATCGCGGCTCCGGCGTCGCCGAGGAGGCTCCTCGCCCAGAACCAGACGACGAGCGTTAGAAGGACGAAGAACACCAACTCGCCGTGTCGCGCGCTCGCCAGCATGTCCGAGTAGCGCGCTCCCGACCCGAGGATCTTCGCGCCCTCGTCGTAGACGGCGGGGTCGTTGGTGGACCGAACGCCGCGAACGTACGGTCCGAGCGCCGCGGCGATTCGGCCGAGCGGCGGGTGTTGCAGGTCGTACGAATATTCGCCTGTCGTCAACCACTGCATTCCGGCCGCGAGATGCGCCGGCTCGTCGACGGTGCCGCTGAACACGCGCGCCGTGGACGCGACGGCGATCGTCGCGGCGAGGATCATCGTCCACGACAAGGCGGTCCAGTTCCGAGAGGTCGACGGCTTTGCGATCGCGCTCATTCTGCTTGAGAGGACGATTCACCGGCCCTACGTTTCACCGGCCCGCCCACCCCTGCCCGACGCATGGATTCAGAGACGATCGAGATTCGCTCGCTCGACGGGCCAGACGAGTATCAGGCGTGCGTCGAGCTTCAGTGTGAGACCTGGGGTGAGGGGTTCAGCGACGTCATCCCTCCAAGCATCCTGAAGGTCGCGCAGCGCGTCGGCGGCGTGGCGCTCGGCGCCTTCGCTCCCGGAAACCGGCTCGTCGGGTTCGTCTTTGGGCTCACCGGGGTCGAAAAAGGCCGGATCGTCCACTGGTCCGACATGCTCGCCGTGACGCCGGAGGCCCGAAATCTCGGCCTCGGCAGGCGGCTCAAGGAAGAACAGCGAAGGGTCGTCCGCGAGCTCGGCGGCGACGTCATTTACTGGACCTTCGACCCGCTCGTGGCGCGCAACGCGCACCTCAACTTGAACCGGCTCGGCGTGAGGGCCAGCGAGTACGTGGTCGACATGTACGGAATCACCGACAGCCCGTTGCACGGGGGCGTTCCCACGGATCGACTCATCGTCGCATGGCCCACTCGCGACGAGGAGATCGCCGAGCGACTCGCCGAGTCGGAACGCGCGCTGTCGTCGCTCGATTGTTGTCAGTCGCCGGTGGTCACGTCGGAATGGATCGCCGAAGTCACCGGCGCGACCATTCTTCCGCACTGCGTCCGCGTGGAGGTTCCCGCGGATGCGGAGACGCTGCTGTTGACCAATCCGGAGGAGGCGGGGCGTTGGCGTGTCTCCGTGCGAGAAGGCGTGTGCTGGGGACTCGCTTCCGGCTATTCCGTGAGCGCGTTTCTTTGGGCGGACGGCGGGTCACCGACGGCCGGCTACTACGTGCTTTCGCGAGTTGCCAGGAGTGCGTCCGGGGGCAGCCGATGAGCGTTCCTGAAACTGTCGCCGGACAGTTCGCGCCGAAACTCCGCGAGCGCCTGGTGACCCTCCGGCGCGATCTGCACCGCCATCCGGAATTGTCTTTCGCGGAAACAGAGACGACGGCGCGGCTCATCGCGGTCCTCGCCGAGATCGGCGTGTCCGACGTGACACGGGTCAAAGAGACGGGCGCGGTCGCCCGCGTTCCGGGACGCACGCGCTCCGCGCCGGTCGTGGCGTTGCGTGGCGACATCGACGCGCTCCCGATTCAGGAGGCGACGGGCCTTTCGTTCGCGTCGGCGGTTCCCGGAGTGATGCACGCGTGCGGCCACGACATCCACGCATCGTGGGCCGTGGGCGCGGCGGCGCTTCTCGCCGAGAATCCCGCCGAGGGCGACGTGCTCGTGGTGTTGCAGCCGGCGGAGGAAGTCGGGCAGGGAGCGCTCGCCGTGCTCGAGAGCGGCGCTCTCGACGATGCGCGCGCGATCTTCGGCGGACATGTGGATCGACGCTTCACCGTCGGTCAGGTGGTGGCCGACGACGGGCCGCTCGCCGCGTCGGCCGACACGTTCGAGATCGAGATCGTCGGCGCAGGGGCGCACGCCGCTCGCCCGCACGAGGCGAGAGATCCGATCATCGCGCTTGCCGCGGTCGTGATGGCGCTTCAGACGGTCGTCGCGCGGCGGCTCAATCCGGCCACGCCCGGCGTTATCACCGTCGGGACGATCAACGCCGGAACGGCGTCGAACATCATTCCGGACCGGGCACGGGCCACGGGGACCCTTCGCGCCGTCGATTCGGGATCGCGCGCCCTCATGCACGAAGAGCTGCGCCGGGTGACCGAGGCGGTCGCCTCGGGGTTGGGCACGGAGGCGCGTGTCACCATAGATCGCGGTCCTCCGCCAGTCGTCAATCCGGTTCAGCAGGCAACGTGGGCGCGCGAGGCGGCGTCGGCGGTCGTGGGTGCGAACAACGTGGTCCCACTAGGGTTTCTGAATCTCGCCGCCGAGGATTTCTCGAACTACATGGAGCGGATCCCCGGTTGCTTCCTTCGCATTGGCGCCCGCGAGCCCGGCGGCCCGGTCATTCCCGCGCATTCGCCGATGTTCGTGCCGTCCGAGGAATCGCTCTTCGTCGGCGCCGCGGTCTTAGCGGAATGCGCACGGGTCGCCTCACGGTCCATCCGATAGATTCGTTGACCGTGAAGATGGCTCGAAGGCTGGTGTTGATTGTAGGCGCTCCGCTGGCGTTGGCCTGCGGCGGCGATTCGACGTCCCCGTCGAGCGGTCCGCGCGCGCATCTCAACGCGGTCAGCGATCTCAATCGCGCCGCGGTCGTCGGGGACACGATTCCCGGCGGCCTCGTCGTCAGCGTGACCGACGCGTCCGGGCGGCCGGTTTCGGGCGCATCGGTGGCCTTCGCGGTCACCGGAGGAAACGGGTCGACGAGCCCGCGCATCGCGACGACGGGATCGAACGGACAGGCCAAGGCAACCTGGAATCTCGGCACGATCGCGGGCGACAACGTGATCACGGCGAGCGTCAGCGGAACAGGCGGCAGCGTGACGTTCCACGCGATGGGCGCGCCCGGACCCACGGCGACGCTGTCGCTGTCGCCAAAGAGCGTGCGCATGCCGGTCAACGTGGACTCGGCGCGAATTGCTGCGGCGAGCCTCGACATGTTCGGCAACGTCGCGACTCCGGCCCCCGTCCTCGTCGCGCGCGATCCGACGCTGCTCAGCATCGACCCGACGGGATTTGTGCATGCACTTCGGCGTGGATCGGCGACCTGGGTCGTCGCCACGTCGGGGCCGAAAGCCGACAGCGTCTTGGTCACGGTCCTCGCGGTCGGCCAATCGATCTGCACCGGAGCGCCGACCCCCGTGGATCTCGCCATCGGCCAGACGATCACCGGTGTTTCTGGCGACGGCTTCTGCGTTCATTCGTCCGCCGCCGGAGCGGAGTACGCGATCATCCCGTACTACAACTCCGGCGTGGCGAGCGCGACGACTGTGCTCGAGGTCCGCGGACAAGGGATCGCGCCGCTCGCGCTGCCTGTGGCGAACATCTTTCGCGCTTCCCCAGGGGCTCCGAACGAGAGGACGCAACAACCGCCGGTCACGATCGACTACAGCTTCGAGAGACGGCTCAGGCAGCGCGCTCGCGCCGAGGCGATGCGCCGTCCCGGCGGGCGCGCCGCCTGGCGCGCGAGCCTCGACGCGGCGCGCGCGACCACGACGCTGGCGATTCCGGCCGTCGGTGATCTTATCTCGCTCAACGCGAACTCCGCCGACCCGTGCGACAACCCGCAGCCCCGCGTCGCTCGCGTCGCCGCGATCACGAACAAGGCGATCATCGTCGCCGACACGAGCAATCCGGCCGGCGGCTTCACGGACGACGAGTACAAGTCGATCGGCGTGACGTTCGACACGCTCGTCGACCCGATCGACCGCGCCGCGTTCGGCACGCCGTCGGACATCGACGGCAACGGCCGCGTGATCATGTTCTTCACGCGCGCCGTCAACGAGCTCACGTCGCCGGGCGCCTTGGGCGTGACGCTCGGATTCTTCTTTCCGCGCGACCTGTATTCCAAGACCACGGCACCGGGCGGCCCGTGCGCAGGCAGCAACTTCGCCGAGATGTTCTACCTGCTGGTTCCGGACACGGGCGGGGTCGTCAACCAGAACAAGCGGTCGAAGTCGCTCGTGCTCACGCTGACGAACGGCACGGTCGCGCACGAGTACCAGCATCTCATCAACGCGTCGCGCCGCATCTACGTGAACGGCGTTGGCACCGCGTTCGAGGAGTCCTGGCTCGACGAAGGGCTCGCCCACATCGCGGAAGAGCTCAACTTCTTCGCCTCGGCCAAGCGGTCGCCGCGAACCAACCTCGACGCGACTGGATTTACCGATTCGCTGTTCTCGAACGCCTATTCCGTTTTTGCCATCAACAACTTCCGCCGGTACAGCCTGTACCTCGGCTCGACTGAAACGCAGGCACCGATCGGCTTCAACTCGTTCGACGACGATCTACAGACGCGCGGGGCGATCTGGAGCTTCCTGCGCTACGCGGCCGACCATCTGCCGCCGGGCACCGAGAACGCGTTCTGGTTCAACCTGGTGAATTCGCACACGAGCGGGATCGCGAATCTCACCAACGCGTTGGGGACGTCGCCGTCGTCGATGCTGCACGACTGGGCCATTTCGGTCTTCCTCGACGACAACGCGCCAGGCGTCGATCCGCGATACCTGCAACCGTCGTGGAATGTGCGAAGCGTGCTGACCGGCGGCGGGGTGTCCACGGCGTTCCCGCTGCTGACACGAATCTTGTCGGACAACGTGCCGGTCAGCCTGAACATGGCGGGCTACGGCGTCTCCTTCTTGCGCTTTTCGGTGGCGAGCGGCCAAGATGCATTGCTGACCGTGACGTCCAACGGCCAGCCGATACCGGCATCGATGCAGCTGTCGGTCGTGCGCGTGCGCTGACCCAGGCACGCCCGCGTTTTCAACGTTTTTGCGAGCAGCGCGCAGAGTCCTCAAGCGAGAAACGATATGCGACGTCTAGCGATGGCGATCATGGCGCTCGGACTGGTGGCATGCCTGGACGTTCCGGGAAACGATCCGGCGAACGACAATCCCAGCGACCCGGCGACCGAGACGTTCGCGTCGACGTTCAATCCACCCATCGTCATCGCGAGCATGACGAAGACGGACCTGGGCGACTATTACAAGGATCTGAAGCAGGGAACGGGCGCGGAGCTCGAGTCGTCGACGACGGTGGTGTTCAGCTACCAGACCTATCTGAAGAACGGAGTGATGGTCGACCAAGTGCTCGGAGGCGAGGTAAATCTGAGCACGGTCGTGCGCGGGCTGCAGGACGGCATGCTCGGGATGCGAGAGGGCGGAGAGCGCGTCATCGTCATACCGTCGGCGCTCGCGTTCGGCGCATTCAACAAGCCGCCGATTCCCGCGAATTCGACGCTCGTCTTCGACGTCATTCTGAACGAAATCCCGTAGACCCTCCGCTCACTTGGAGAAATCGCGATGTCGTTTCGACTGTTGACCACGGTCGTGCTCGGTGCCGCCCTCGTCTCGCTCCCGTCGTCGTCGCGCGCGCAGAGCGCGGCGTCGAGCGACCCGGTGCTCGCGCGCATGTGGACGCTCGGCATGGACAGCTCGCACACGTGGGACCTTTCGCAGACGCTCTTCGACTCGATCGGTCCGCGACTCACGGGCACGCCTCAGGGCGTCGAGGCGAGCGATTGGGTCATGAAGACGTACCGCTCGTGGGGCATCGACGCGCGCCGCGAGCAGTACGGAAAATGGCGCGGGTGGAAGCGCGGCTACTCACACATCGACTTGGTCAAGCCGCGAGTCCGCACTCTGGAAGCGACGATCCTCGGCGACAGTCCGGGCACCGAAGGCAAGAACGTGACGGGCACGACGATCGTGCTGCCGATGGTGAAGGACAGCAACGAATTCGTGAAATGGCTGCCGAACGTGAAGGGCAAGTTCGTGCTCATCTCGCCCGCCTACCCGACGTGCCGCCCCGAGGAGGAATGGGCCGCCATGGCGACGCCGGCGTCGAAGGCGCGCATGGATTCCACTGTCGTTAACCTCGTCAACGAATGGACCACGCGCATTCGGAACACCGGCTACCCGGTCACAGCCGGCAACCCGACGGGCAATCTCGGGATGCGCATCGAGAAGGCGGGCGCGGTCGGCGTGATCGTATCGAACTTCGCCAACGCGCTCGCCGGAGCGTGGGGCACGTACACGGTCTACGACACGAAGAACAAAACGGCGCTCGGCATCGCGATGAGCTGCGAGGACTACGGGCTGCTCTATCGCTTGACCGAGCGGCATCAGGGGCCGCAGCTCCGTGTCAACGCGGACGCTCAGTCGCTCGCCGATGTCCCGATGTACAACACGTTCGGCACGATCAAAGGTACCGAGAAGCCGAACGAGTACATCCTCCTCTCGGCGCACTTCGATTCGTGGGACGGCTCGCAGGGCGCGACCGACAACGGCACGGGCACGATCACGATGATGGAGGCGATGCGCATTCTGAAAGCCGCGTATCCGCATCCCAAGCGCACGATCATGGTCGGCCACTGGCCGGGTGAAGAGCAGGGGCTCATCGGTTCACACGCGTACGCCTACGACCATCCGGAGATCGTGCGCGCGATTCAGGCGGGCTTCAACCAGGATAACGGCACGGGACGCATTCAGAGCACCTCGGGCGTCGGGTTGCCCAACGCGGGCGAACACATGCAGGCGTGGCTCGCCAAGCTGCCGAAGGAGTTCCAGGATCAGATTCGCTACACCGGCGTCGGCGCGCCCGCGACCGGCGGCACCGACAACGCTTCGTTCGATTGTTACGGCGCGCCGGTGTTCGGACTCAGCTCGCTGAACTGGGACTACGGTACGTACACGCATCACACGAACCGCGATTCGTTCGACAAGATCGTGTTCGATGATTTGAAGGGGAACGCGACGATCGTCGCCATGCTCGCCTATCTTGCGTCCGAGGATCCGACGTTCATCACGCGCGAGCGAGCCGACATCGCCGCCGGGCGCGGCGGGCGCGGTGGCGGCGGCGGTGGTCGCGGCGCGCAGAGCGGACGCGCCGAGCTGAGCGCGGCGCTTCTGGGCGTGGCCGGTGGGCGGGGAGCGGCGGGCGGTGGTCGCGGCAACGCGGTCGACGACAAGGGCTGGGGCACGACCTGTCCCAAAGCGCCGCGTTTCTTCAACGACACCTCTCGTGTAACTGCACCGTCGAATCGGCCGTAGCATTGGCGATGGAGCCGATTTGGACGCCCTCGGCTGAGAGAATCGCCCGCGCGAACCTGACTCGATTCATCGACCAGGTCCGCGCGCTCGGCGCCGACGGCCGCGCCGAGTCCGTGCACGACTTCGAGTCGTTGTACGAATGGTCGATCCGCAACGTCGAGCTGTTCTGGCTCGAGGTTCGCCGGTTCGGCGGGATCGTGACCGGTCCACCTGATCCGGATATCGCGTGCGAGCGCGTGCTCGTCGGACGCGACCGCATGGCGCCGCCCGATCCAGTCCTCGGACCCAACTGGTTCGTCGGCACGCGGCTCAACTTTGCGGAGAACCTTCTCCGCTATCGGGACGATCGTGAGGCGATCGTGTCGTGGAACGAGCTCGGCGCGCAGACGCGACTCACGTACGCGCAGCTCTATGATGAAGTCACGCGCATCGCCGGCGGACTGCGTTCGCTCGGGGTGGAAGCCGGCGATCGGGTCGCCGGGTTCATGCCGAATGTTCCGGAGACGGTGATCGCAATGCTTGCGGCGACGAGCATTGGCGCGATCTGGTCGTCGTGCTCGCCCGACTTCGGTGTGTCAGGAGTGCTCGACCGCTTCGGCCAGATCAAGCCGAAGGTGCTGTTTTGCGCCGAGGCCTATCGCTATGCGGGCCGCGATATCGATTGCCTCGAGCGCATTGCCGAGATCATCACGCGGATTCCCGAGATCGAGCACGTCGTGATCGTTCCGCACCCGGACTCGCTTGCCGGGTTTTGGAGCAATCGGGGCGGGTCGTCGTGGCCCGAATTCGGGCGGAGCGCCGGACGGCAAGAGTTGACGTTCGAGCATCTGCCGTTCAATCACCCGCTGTACATCATGTACTCGTCCGGCACGACCGGATTGCCGAAGTGCATGGTGCACGGCGCGGGCGGCACGCTCATCCAGCACCTGAAGGAGCTCGGCCTCCACACCGACGTCAAACGCGACGACCGCGTGTTCTACTTCACGACCTGCGGCTGGATGATGTGGAATTGGCTCGTGTCGTGTCTCTCCCTCGGCGCGACGATTGTGCTATACGATGGCGCGCCCCTCATCCGCGATCGTCCCATCCTGTGGGACATGGCGGAAGCCGAGCGGATCACCATCTTCGGCACGAGCGCGAAGTGGCTGGCGCTCGCCGAAAAAGCCGGGCTCAAGCCGCGGGAGACGCACGACCTCTCCGCGCTCGACGCGATCCTCTCGACAGGAAGTCCGCTCGCCGCGCACAGCTTCGACTACGTCTACCGCGACGTGAAGACCGACGTCCGGCTGAGCAGCATCAGCGGCGGCACGGACATCATCTCCTGCTTCGCCGGCGGCAACCCGACCGGACCGGTATGGCGCGGCGAGCTGCAGGGACGCGCGCTCGGCATGCGCGTCGAGATTTTCGACGAGAACGGGGATTCCATCGTCGAGAAGCCGGGGGAGCTCGTGTGCACCGCGCCGTTCCCGAGCATGCCGGTCGCGTTCTGGAACGACCCCGACGGCGCCAAGTATCGCGCGGCGTACTTCGAGCAATATCCGAACGTCTGGCGTCATGGCGACTGGGCCGAGCTCACGTCGCACAAAGGAATGATCATCTACGGCCGGAGCGACGCGACGCTCAATCCCGGCGGCGTACGTATCGGCACGGCGGAGATCTATCGTCAGGTCGAGCAGCTGCCCGAGGTCGTGGAGAGCGTCGTGATCGGCCAGGACATGAAGAACGACGGCGGCGACGACGTGCGCATCGTGCTGTTCGTGCGTCTCGCCGAGGGGCTGGCACTGACCGACGCGCTCAGAGACGAGATTCGCGCGCAGATCCGCAACAACACGAGCCCGCACCACGTGCCGAAGAAAATCATTCAGGTCGCGGACATTCCCCGGACGATCAGCGGAAAGATCACCGAGCTCGCGGTGCGCGACGTCGTGCACGGCCGTCCAGTGAAGAACGTCGACGCCCTGGCGAATCCAGCGGCGCTCGACTTGTTCCGTGATCTACCCGACCTCGCGAGCTAGGGCGGGGTCTCACCGCACGCCGACTCGATGGCGTCGCGAAGCTCACGGTACGACTGCAGTCGGTCGAGGGGCAGTCGAGTCAGCGCCGCGGCGCGATCGGCGCGACACTGCGCGGCGTCGCCCGATTTCATGTCCGCCTCGAGAAGATCCGTCAGCATTCCGAAGGACATCATCCCGATGTTCCGCGTGACCTCGTCGAGCGGAATCGTCGGGTCGTCGTAACCGCGGAAGTCGGCGCTGGCGAGCAAACGAAGTCGCAGCAGGTGCGCATCCGGCGCCAGGTCAGGCACCGGCACGGCGCGGTAGTACAATCCTTCGACGCGGCCATATCGTTTGAGCGGGCCCATCGCGTTTCTGGTCCCGGTGCCCGCGAACGTCAGTGGCCGTTTCCAGGCGTTCGTCCGGATGATGTCGAGCAGCAGCACGTCCGACGGCGTCATTTGCCGACCGTACACCGGCGTCGGGGCGAGCGTGATCGACTGGGGGACACGCGAATCAGGCGGCAGGCCGAGTTCCGCGGCGTTTCCGCGCACCGGTACGACGATGGTCGTGTCGGCCCAGGTGCGGCCGGCCAGCCGCATCCGCTCATCCACGGCGAGCGACATCGGGAACGACGGATCGCGGCGCCGCAGTTGTTCGGGCCAGCGTGGAATGTTGGCGACGGATTCGTTGATGATCGTGACGTCACGCCGGACGCCTTCGACGGATTGCATGTACAGCACGGGGAATGTGTCGTTGTCCCCGACCGTGAAGTAGATCGCGTTCGGCGGCAGGGCTGACAGGGCGTTTACGGCGTAGTCGCCCGCGAAAAATTGCCGCGCTTCGTCGTGCGACTTCCAATTGACGGCGAGCTGGCGCGCCGGAACCGCGATGGCGATGAGAAGCGCCGCGACCCCTATGGATCTTCGCGGCACCGCGGGTGCGTCGGACAGCAATCGCGCCGACCACCGGACTGCCGCGCCAAAGCCGCACGTCATTACCACCGCGATGGTCACGCAAATCGGCAGGTAGTGCCGGTCGAACGTGCGAAAAAAGTTCGGCGGAATGTTGAAGTAGAGAACCGTCGACGCCACTTGGAGCACGATCAGCAATGCCATGGCAACGGCCAGACGTCGGTTCGCACGCCAGATCGCTCCGAGGCCGAGTACCGCCGCGGTCGCCGGCAGCAGACCAAGAACGGACAACCGCCCATTCAGGTTCAAGAAGTTGTCGCGCAGCACGTGCAGGGCGTCCATCGTCTGGATTGACCACCATGCCGACTTTCGCGGAAACACGCCGAGCAGAAAAGAGCCGCCGAGCTGCTTGAGCGTCACGTAGTCCCAGAACCTGGCCCACGAACTCGGCTCAAAGAAGTTGAGCGTGGAGCGCGTGAACGCGGCGACGGGCATCAGTAGGAGCTGGACCGCCAGGCCGACGACCAATCCCGACAGAGCGGCGGCGATCGCTCGAGGCGAGCGCAAAGTGCGCGGCCGGCGAATCGCGATCCAGACCACCGCGCCCGGAATGAGCAGCGCGTTCGTTCGGTGGACGCTGAAGTCGAGCCCGAACAGCAGCGTGAGAACGAAAACCCAACGCCCTGCGTCGTCGTGCTCGGCGAGCTTCCACCAGCGCAGCATGACCCAGAGAATCAGACACGTGAACACCGCCGTCAGCACGTACGGTGTGAAGCGCACCGCGTACACCCAGAGTGTTCCGGAGAAGGCCAGCGTCAACGCGCCGAGTGCCGCGCCGACCGCCGAAGGCCAGTCGCCTGCTTGTCGAGCAGGGCCGCCCTCGGCCAGGCGAAGCAGGCGCAGTGCGAGGGCGCAGACGAGACCGACGGTCAGTGCCGCGAGTGCGCCGGCAAACAGATTCAGCGCGTGGGCCGGCGATCCAGGCGCGAGCTTCGCGACCGGCCAGCCGAGGAAAATGAGAAGAAGCGATCCCGGCTGCGACGGGATGCCGAGCGTCGCCGCGGCGAGCGAATAGCTGCTCGAGTCCCACCACGTGATGGTCGGATACGCGGTCCGCCAGAAGACGACGGCCGCGACCGCCGCGACGAGCGAAGCGCTGATGCGCGATCCCCGATGGTGAGACTCGCCGGTCATAAGATAAGATTTTATCACTCACGAGCCGCCACCGTCAAGCGTGCGGACAGTGCGGGCTATCGGCCGGCGATCGAGTCGCGGACTTCCAGCGCGAGTTGGTCGACGAGCTCGCGCAGCTTCACGCGCCGGTCGCGAACGCGTCCCGTGTAGATCGCGCGCGCGGCGCCGAAGGCGGCGCCGATCATTCCCAGCCAACCCACGACCGCGATCATGGGATGGTGCGAGGCCATGAGCACGGCGAATCCCATTCCGCCAATGCCGCCGCCGCCCGCCCCCATCGTCGGTCCGAAAACCGCCCCGCTCAGATCGAGCAGGTTCTCGGTGCAGCGAATGGTCGTCTTGCCGCGCCGCGCGACGATCGTGACGATCGTCCTCCGCGTGCCGATCTTGGAGCTCCAGTTGAGCGAGCGTCCCACCGCGGTCAACGTACCGGTTGCGCCGGCGGCGTGCCTCTGGATCACGTTACCGAGGACGTCGAAGTCGCGCTCGGAAACCTCGCCGTCGACCACGACCTCGTACTCGAGGAGCAACGTCTCGCCCAGGAACCGATTCTTCTTCGGCGCGAGATCGGCGATCGTCAACGGCGCCGGCGTCGCCGTGTTCGCCGTGTTCGCCGGGGCCAGTCCGTATTCCGCCATCGCGCGGTCGATGGCCTTGGTGGCGATCCCGGCCTCGCGCGCCGATCCGCGCACGTCGTCGAGCGAGTAGCCGGACGTCGGCGCCTCGCGCGGCCGCGCGTTCATGATGGGTAGCGCGGGCAACGGCTGTGAGCCCGTCGCTTCCTGGAGGTGCGCGGCCCGCTCCCAGATGTGTTGCGCGTCGGAATCGGACACCAGGACGCGCGGAGCCTCGAGGCCGGCACCGGGCAACGCGGCTTCTATCTCGGCGAGCTCGCGCGCGAACTGCGCGCCCGTTTGGAAACGCGCGGCCGGATCCTTGGCGAGGCAGCGGTCGATCGCCGACGCGAGCCGTGTGCCGACGAACGGGGCGAGGGAGCGCAGCGCTGGAGCCGACTTTGTCACGTGGGCGAGCAGCACGGCCGACGCAAGCTGCGCCTCGAACGGGAAGCGGCCGCTCAGCGCGAGAAAGCCGACGACGCCGAGCGAATAGAGATCGCTGCGCGCGTCGACCGCTTCGCCGGCGACCTGCTCGGGACTGAGATAGTACACGGTACCCAGCACCTGGCCGGTCGCGGTGAGAGGCGCGGCTTCGGCGAGGCGTGCGATTCCGAAGTCCGTGACGAGCGCTCGGCCGCTCGACCGTTCGACGAGGATGTTCTCGGCCTTCACGTCGCGGTGGATCACGCCGTTGGCGTGCGCGTAGTCGAGCGCCAGCGCAACGTCGCGCAGCTCGCGAACGACCTCTCGCTCATCGAGATGGCCGAGGGCGCGGATTCGCTGCGCCATCGAGTCGCCGTCGACGAAGCCCATGACGAAGAACACATGGCCGGCGATTTCGTCGGCGCGGTGGATCGGGACGATGTTCTGGTGCGACAGGCTTCCGGCGGTTCGCGCTTCGCGCAGAAACCGCTCGCGCACGATCGGGTCGTTCGCGAGGTGAGGCGGAAGCGTCTTGATGGCGACGCGGCGGTCGAGGCGAACGTCGCGCGCGAGGTAGACGACGCCCATGCCGCCGCGTCCGATTTCGCGGCGCAGCTCATACTGGCCGGCGAGCGCTTCGGCGAGACGGCTGAAGTCGTCGTATTGCACGGGGAGGCCGGTCGTCACCGCTTATACATTATCCTCGAGCGGGCCGTCGCGCAGGTCTTCACCTGCAGACACGGGCTGCCTAGCATTTCCGACAGCGCGCGACGACGAGTCGCACGTGGAGCGGGTACACGCAGTACGGCGCCGCACACGCGGAGGTTGCGGGCCGGACTCCTCCCATCGGGTGACACGGAGCGAACATGGCCACGCAGACCCGGCCTGCCGAGACGACCGCGCACGACACGTTTCCGATCAACGGCACCGACTACGTCGAGTTTTACGTCGGGAACGCCAAGCAGGCCGCGCACTTCTATCAGAGCGCGTTCGGATTCCAGCTCACGGCATATCGAGGCCCCGAGACGGGCACTCGCGATCGCGCCAGCTATCTGCTGATCCAGAACAAGATTCGCCTTCTTCTCACGTCGCCCCTCGGCCCCGACGGCGAGATCGCCGCGCACGTGCATCGGCACGGCGACGGCGTGCGCGACATCGCGCTCTGGGTAGACGATGCGCGCGATGCGTATGAGAAGGCCGTCGAGCGCGGCGCTCAATCGGCCGGCGAGCCGCGAACGATCAAGGAC
>Ga0157372_10000764_pt1 | contig 34857 bp, 22 predicted proteins | sample C55metaG_FD_115307 | JGI IMG/M metagenome (GOLD analysis project Ga0157372, IMG submission 115307) | Corn rhizosphere microbial communities from Kellogg Biological Station, Michigan, USA - C5-5 metaG | ecosystem: Host-associated > Plants > Roots > Rhizosphere > Soil | place: USA: Michigan...
CGAAAACTCCCCGTCCGAGGGGGCGAATGAATATTTCGATTCCGGCATGGCGTCCGCAGCAGGCACAAGCAAGCCTTCGACGTTCGTTACCCAAAAATCCATGACCTGGTTCGGCGGGATGAGATACCTGCGCTATCAAGCAGGCCGTGGACACTAAGAGAATGACGGCAGCGATTCGGATTATTCCGCTCAAGTTTGCCTCCCATCACGACTCGTTCTTTCTGCAAACCTACGACTTAAAGCCGCCTTTAAGGCAAGCGGAATTTTGTAAATTCTTTGTCAGGCGGGAAGCAGCGTCGCACGGAATGCCGGAGCCACGTCTATGATTGGCTCCATGGCGTTCACAATTTCCGAGGTCGCAAAGCAGATCGGATTACGCCCGTCTGCAATCCGTTACTACGAGCAGATTGGAATTCTTCCTCCGATTCAGCGCGTGAGTGGGCAACGGCGATACGAGGTTACCGCACTGCATCGTTTGGTAGTCATCCAGAGGGCGCGGCAGACTGGCTTTACCCTGACGGAAATCAAGCAACTATTCTTTGGATTTCGAGCTGGGACGCCGCCGTCAGTTCGTTGGCACCGATTGAAAACTGGGAAGATTGTAGAACTGGATCGAATGTTGCAGCGCATCCGGACGATGCGCGATCTTTTGGAGCAGCAAGGGAAGTGCCGCTGCACGGCGCTCGAAGAGTGCGGCAAGAAGATCTTCGAGAGGCAGTGCGCGAATGGGCTGTCCTAGGGAAGGGGAAGCCCGATCGGCGGGATCATCGGATCTGCTCGACAGGGCAGACTTAGCTATTCACTCTTGTGCGTTTTCCTGCGGTATTTGTGAGACACTTGCTTTTCCCAAGCCTTGTTCGGTTCCAATCGAAATAATTTTGTAACACACAGGCTATTCGAGTCACTACTTCCTAGAGAGCCTTTTCTTGAGCTCGCACGTTCTCTAGGTACAGGCTATTTGTTGCTTTTCTCCAAGAAGTCTGTCGTGCTGCTCTTTGGACGATCCGGCTCTTGTGGGACATTGGGAGAGCGTGGGGAAGCGCATCTCAGTGAGGCCTTCAGCTCTGCCTTGGCCCCCCGAGGCAGAGCGAAGGTCGACCAATCCAATTCCGGCTTTTGATACCGATGTGCTGTGGGATCTGGCAACGCTCCCCCGCTGATTAGAGGGGGCTGAGCGAATTGTGACTCATCCTGCACTTCTCCTAGCCTGCACCTCTCTCACCATGTCCCGCTTTACGGGTTCTCCTATGGTCAGCACACGCGAAGAAACCGCAAGCGCGGTGCCAGTCGTAGTTATGGCTTCCATAATTCGCAACAGTAGCTGTTCTCGAATAGCCATAAACTGATCTAAGTTGTTAGTGAGGATGTGGCAATGTATGTCTATATCGATGCTGGCTTCGCCGAAGCCCACAAGCCGAACGCGGACGGGATCTGAGGCGACCTTGGGATGTTCTCGCAAGAGACCCGTAACTTTCGCCAACAACAAGCGCAGTTCTTCAGGGGACGTGTCGGTTCGCAAACCGATCTTCGTTCGAAAAAGGCTCTTTTCCCTGCGGGTAATGTTTTCTAGAGTCATACTTGCGAGTTGACCGTTCGGAACCGAAAGCTCGGTACATTCCAAGGTGCGGAAGCGGGTCGAACGCAGGCTGATATCTTCGACTGTACCTTCCCGGTCTCCGATCCTGCATGTCTCTCCGATGCGTATAACTTCGTCACTGAGTATGGCAACGCCGCCCAGCACATTCTCGAGGGTCTTTTGCGCTGCAAACGCGAGGGCAATGCTGCCGATCCCGAGGCCTGCGATTGCCCCTGTGATGTTAAATCCGAGGAGTGAAAGGCTGAGCAGGCCGGCAACAATGATCACCACGACGTTCGCTATCCGTTGACCGAGCAGGATGATCGAGCCACGCCGATGCTCCGGGCCCTCGAGGGATCGGGCTCGCGCCCGGTCACCAAGCACCCTCACCAACCGGAGCACCAGCCATGCAATACTGATAACCAAAAGGACGCCGGTGGCCCTCTGATAGTGCAGCCGGGTCAGCACCGGGATGCCAAGGAAGTACACTCCGAGTTGATGAATGATTATTCCTAGAATCAGCGTCATCGGAGCGGTGAGGGCTTTGAGAACACCCTTAATGAATGGGTGCTTGCGCCACCGGGGCACGACCTGCGTGAGTGCGCGCAAGAAGTACACCACCAACCACGCAGTTGCCAATGAGATTACAACCAAGAGCAAGAGTGCGATGAATCGGCGGGGAGAGCTGCTGAGGAGGTTCGTGGCCCCGGGCAAACGCGCCGGCGCCAATTCGGTTCTCCCGCCTTCGATCTGCGCAAATAAGGTTGGAGCTTCCGCTACAACCTCGGAGGAAAACAGCCAGATGTCTCCAGAAGTCGAATCGGGCACGTGTATCAAGTCGACGTTGGTGTCAGTTCCATTGATGCGAAATACGCCAATTCTTTGGCGATCTCTCGGCACTCCGATTTGGTGAGATCCTTCGAACTGTCCGCTGATGATACCGACCCGTTCGACGAATGTGTTCTCCATCAAGGCATACAATTGGCGGGCCGTCTCTTCACGGCTTTCGCTACTCGCCGTGCTCGGCATTTCGAGAAATTCAGCTGCTTCTTTGTACTTCCCTTGCCGCGCGGCCTCCAGGAAACCGACTACTGTTCCGTTTGGAGTGTCTCGTCCCAGCGCATCGCTTGCTTCGCCTTTGCCGGAGGCCTTAGGTTGCTCATGGGCCTGTTGAACCCGACCGGCAAGCGATTGTGCCTGTATGGCTGAAGCAAGGAAGCAGCAAGCAACACAGGCCAAGTAGTGAGGATAGGTCAGGCGCACTCGAAACTCCTGGCTGGCCCGAACTGAAGGCCACTCACGCGGCCTTCCCGGAAAAAAACGGTGTTGGCATGGATGTGGGAGTCGCCAAATGCTATTTCACGCTCGTGATCGTTCCAACGCTGCACATTCGAGGTCAAATCGTCCACTCGGCTGGGCATAACTGAGGAGCATCATCGTTGCGTGCGTTGAGGTTTAGCACGCAGGCTCGTTGGTCAGGGTAAAAAATCAAGCCTAGGCTCGCCGATCATCTCGAGCATCTGTCACTTCTATCAGTCACCCTGGGGCACTCCCTTGCATTCTCTAGAGTCCTAGCACGCAAAGTCATTTTTCACTGGAGGTTGAGCATTTGTTTAGCTTCCACGGATCTGCTTCATGATTTTTGTCGGGCGGTGTAAGGATGATGCTGTGAAGCTGCTGCTGGTTAGAGAGGCCGTCCAATCGAAAACCGCACGCGGAACGTGGCTTTTTCGCTTGCGCTAAAGACCAGCCCCAAAGGACCGATGGGCGTTGGAAGAAAGACGCCGGCGGATGAGCTTTGGTGTGTCTGCCAGCCGTTCGGCCCCAAATCCAGCCTTGCGATCTCATACCATCCAGCGATACGCGGATCCAGGATCCATGATCTCTTCTTGAAGATGGGGCAAACTACACCAGCCCTGGCACTCCCCAGTGTGTTGGCGTGGAATTCTTGATAGCGATATGCATCGAGCTGCGCAGCCCCTCCATAAGTAAATTGATCGTAAAAGGACAGTGACTTCCCAAAGCTACTTTCCTGGTCACTTCCGATAAACAGGGACAGGCGACGATTCAGAGGATGAAACCTGCTGAAGTGATTTTCAAGATAAGGAAATGGACTGCGCCGAAAGCTGTATCCGAAAGACCCTTCGAGCAGTGTTCCTTGGGACGGGAGTCCGCCAGAATCCTGGCTATTGTAGGTCCAGGCAGTTTCGAGATTAGTAAATGAGCCACTGGTTGCCGGAATGCCGCCGGTGGTTATCGGCTGGCTATAGGAATCGTATCCGGTTAGCACACCGATACTGATCTGTGAGAAGCGGCCCGTGCCTATTCCGCCACGGAACGACGCCGCTGACCGCGTACGTTGAAAGCTGGAGCTGGTCGTCGCAGTGTACGCGTTGTCGTGATATTGCTGCACAACGATTCCCCCAGCTAGGAAGGCCTTGGTGCCGTCGAAAGGATGGTGGTACTCGGCGCGTACTCCCGAATCGTAGCCGAGATTGAGTTCACCGAGGAAGCGCGACTTATAGGTGTTGAAGGGTATCATTGTGGCTCCTATCCGCAAGGTGCCTAGGTTGGGTTCATCGTCGGAAGATTGATAGAGGATCTCTGGGCGCAGAAAAAAAAGCGCGCTGGGGCGGGGAAGAAAGTCTACCCCGTAACCCTCGGGTTTTCCGGCTTGCTTCTGCCATTCGTAGAAAGCCCCAGGCAGGCCTGCCGCCGACGTGATTTCCGCGATCGTATGTTCAAGGTCGTGCGTCTGAAGAGGGCCAGTTCCAAGTTGCCGAAGAGCGTCATGCCGAGCTCCGCTTTCTACCTGTGGCTGAGGCGACCGAATTTCCACCAGCCGCCGCTCCGCAGGTAGCCGGCGAATCCTCGCTCCGCGAGCCGTCAAGTAGCTCTCCCACTGCGCCGGTGAAACCACAAAGCGGGCAAGATCCTTGGACTGGGCCTGTGCAGCCTCATATCCCCGTTTGATAAGTTCAGCCGCGTGATCAAAGTCCGTGCTGGAAATTGTCCCTATCTGGACCTGGATGACAACATCGGCTAGTGCCGCACTGGTCCGTTCATTATGAATCACAGGGATCGAAACGGTTTGACGGAGCACATCGCCAAGTGTCCTGAACTGTGTTGTCTTTGTGGTGTTGCCGACGAATCTCACCGCGATTACCACCTCGGCGCCCATCTCGCGGGCCGTCTCCACGGGCAAGTTCTCCACCAGGCCCCCGTCCACCAGCACTTCCTTCCCCCATTCGACAGGAGCAAAAATTCCCGGGACCGCCATGGTCGCTCGCAAGGCTTTCGGGAGGGATCCACGACTGAGCACCACCCGGTTGGTCGTAACCAGATCCGTTGCTACGCAGCGAAAAGGAATTGGCAGTTCATCAAAACTTGCGACGTCTGCGTATGCGGCAGTGTACCGGCTGAAGAAAAGCGCAAGCGACTCGCCGGCACTAACCCCACTGAGTAAAGAAAAATTGTGACCCAGCCGCAAGGTAAACGTTCCAGATGGTCTGTTCCAATACTGCTTTTCAACAATCGGCTTGTTACGAAAAGGCGGATTGGCATTGATAAGATCGCCCCAGTCTACCTGCAAAGCAATCTTCTCCATCTCCGCCGGACTTATACCGGTCGAATAAAGCCCTCCAACCAGCCCTCCCATGCTGGTTCCTGCGACGAGCTCGATCGGGATGTGGTGCTCCTCCAGGTACTTGAGCACTCCAATATGTGCGAGGCCTAACGCACCCCCGCCGCTTAGAGCCACGGCAACGTTGTGTTTTCGGACGGCTTCGGTCTGTGCTGAGAGAGAGGGAACAGCGATTAGCAGACACAGACTGAGCACTCTGAGTACGGCTTGAGCCATGCCGCTCCTTTTTCTTGGGACCTCGATCCTTAGTACTTAGCCCACTGCGCTCGTTAGCAGCTAAGAGCTCTTCTCGTAGTTAGCCGTTGCTCGGAAGCCGTCGTCTCTCGTGTGGTGTTCCGCGGGCGTTTTCCGCTGCAGCTCCAGCCGAACAGCGGCATCACGCAATCGCGATCTGTTGGGTAGCCACGAGATCAATCTGGCCGCCGGTCGCTAGCGCAAGTTCGTGAATGCGAAAGCTCCCGCGGTCGTCTTCCACTCCTTCGCAGCCCAGAGTTACGGATGGGGCAGAACAAAGCACAACCTCGCCACAAGTGCCGATCCAGTCCCGATGACGATGACCGTGAAAGACCAACACACGCGAGGCATGCGGAACCACTGCCGCCAGAAGGTCTGGTGCATTGACCAGGGCGAGGCCTACCCGGTCTCGCAGAGGGATGGAGGCTACGGGATAGTCTACGACTTGATGATGAAGGAGAATGATCCACGCAGTCCCGGGGGATGTTTGCAAGATGGCTTTGAGCGCCTTCATCTGCGCGGGATCGACAACTCCGATAGCGTTCGTGAGCGAGAAATGGCTGACAGCGTTCGAGTTGAGCAGGATGAGACCCCATCCGCGATCGGTGGATGGCGGTTCAACGAGTGGAAACATGCCCTCCCAGATCTTCGCAATCTCCAGTCTTCCGCGAGCCGTCCCACATTTTGCTAGCTGGTGCAACAGTTCTGCACGATTGCCCTCACGAATGTAATTGCTAAACGTCGGTCCTAGTTGGGAGGACAATCGGTCAACCACAAAGGTGCGCTCGCCTTGAATGGCATCGAGAGCTAGGATGAAGCGCAGTTTACGCAACGCGGGACCCTTGCTCCATGGGAAATCGAGCCGTCCCGGATTCGTCCGGTCAACAATGTTTACATCATGGTTCCCGGGCACCAGCGAGAGCCGCGTTCGCAATCCATGACACTGGCGAACCAGATCGATGAATGCAGTCCATTCAGCGCGCGTCCCCGCATCGGTGATATCTCCGGTGAGAAAAATGTGATCCAGGGGAGCTTGAGCGTCAATCGATGCAAGTCTGCGCAACGCATTACGAAGCCGACGGTTGCCTCGAGGGCCGTGGATCCCGGTTTCCATCCGGCAGCCATAACGATCTCCGACAACATGTAGGTCTGAGAGATGAGCCACCCGCAGAGTGGATGCATTGGCAGGCGCCGGGCGACGAACCCAGTTAAGAACAGGGTTTCTAAGCTTGAGTTCTCGCCGCAGCCAATACAGACTCTCAACCACGGTCGACAGGCCGAGGACTACGGCAGCATTGCCCATGGCTGCCTTTAACGTGGCCCAAGCACTTACCCGTTCAACATTAACTAGCTGTAAACCGAAAGAAACTTCAACCTTGAGGGCCAATGTTATTCCGGCGAAGCAGAACAGTAGCGCCGCCAAGATCGTTGCTACTCTGCGTCTATGCCAGAGTCGTTCCGGAGAAAGTGAGTGTCCCCCAAACCGCTCCCCAATGGTGCGCAGAACCTCGCGCACCGTAACAAAGGTCGGGAAAATCAATGCATAGTGCAACTGGCGAGCCCGGACGAAGGCCACCGTGAGAAATCGTCGCCCCGTCCAGGTGGCGATTCCAAGAAGAACGATCAAGGACAAAAGACCAAAGATCAGACTCGACCTGGCATACATCGCGGTATGAAACAAAAGCTGCCCATAGGTGATGATCACTGACGGCGCAATGCCAACCAAGATTGCCGGAATGATAATTGTGATCGCTAAGGTTAGCGGGGCCTTGAGATAGTTGAATTCGAGAAGTGTTGGAAGGACCAAGCTTCGAAAGCCCCCACCTACAGGGCTGGTGCGATTATCCTCGTCATCGCCGCGGCGCAAGTCCCAAATACGTGAACTGATCATTCTAGCTCCCGCTCAAGGTGCGAGAGACCGCGTCAGGTTGCTTTCAGAAAGCTCCTGGCCAGTCTGCAAAGTGCATGACAACAACGCATGTGGTTGCAAGTGATATTGCTGGCAGGGATAAAACCAGGGCCCACGTCAGGTGGATTTCGCATCTTAACTTTAACCAGCCCAGTCCACGAAATCTTCTTGGGTCGTTTGGCGAGCGTCGCCATTCCGTTTGACTCCTGATAAAGCCTTGGGCGTGCTCCAGAGCTTCGTCAGGGCAACGCACATTTCAGTGGCGCAGGCCATATCTTGCACGCTGATCCACTCTTGCGGTCCGTGAATGTTTTGCATGCCAGTGAACAAATTCGGTGTCGGCACCCCGCGCTCCGTAAGACGAGAGCCGTCCGTGCCTCCCCGGGTCGGTTGGGAAATAGGTTCAATGCCCAAGGCCCGACACGCCTCCCGAGCTAATTCCACCGGGCGCATGTCTTTCTCCAGCCAGTAGCGCATATTGCGGTACTGCTGGGTGATGGTGCACGTGATCAGCGCTCGGGGCTCGACGGCTTGAATAGCAGAGCAAACCTGCCGCAACAGTTCTCCATGTTTGTGCAAACCGTCCAATTCGAAGTCGCGGAGTATGAATTGCAGGTGAGCGGAAGCCGCCGTGCCGCTCATCTCATAAATATGGATAAACCCGTCCCGGCCCGCTGTTGTCTCTGGGGTCAGCCTGGCGTGAGGCAAGGTATCGACGATTTTTGCAGCCAAATGGATCGCATTCACGAGTTTGTCTTTGGCGTGCCCAGGATGAATCGACACGCCTTGTACGTGCACATCCGCCTTATCGGCAGAAAACGTCTCATAGACGATTTCGCCCAGTTCCGCCCCGTCAAGCGTATACGCGACGTCGGCATCCAGATCTTTGGGGAGATCCTCATGAATTCCTCGACCGACTTCTTCATCGGGAGTGAAACAGATCCGAATGCGCCCGTGGGGCAGGTCTGGATTCAGCAAAAGGTGCCGAGCCACAGTCATCACAATGGCGACGCCCGCCTTGTCGTCGGCGCCGAGCAGCGTGGTCCCGCTTGCGGTGATGATGTCATCCCCCAACTTTGTCCCAAGGTAGGGGAACTCAGCCGGCGATAGCACCACGGCAGGGTCGTCGGGTAGAGCGATCTCGCCACCGGAATACTTGCGATGCACGATCGGTTGAACGCCAGTGCCACTGAACTGCGGTGCCGTGTCCACGTGAGCCAGAAGCGCAACCGTTGGCGCATCTTTACTATTCGTGGTGGCCGGAATGGTGGCTAAAACCGCGCCGTAGTCGGTCAGTTTGACGTCCTCTGCGCCGCTAGATTTCAGCTCGTTTACGAGCAGCCGGAGCAACTCGTACTGCTTCTCGGTACTAGGGGACGTGCTGGATTTCTCATCGCTCTGGGTATCAATGCGAGCGTAACGGATGAAGCGTTCTTCAAGTTCACGGGCGAACGCGGAAGTCAGATGAACCCTGCTCGCGAGAGCCTCGGAAGCGGTGTGGGTGGCCATGCTTTCCTCCTCAGACATGCCCTTCCGGCTCTGCCAGAAACGGGGGCGGCGGCGGCAACTTAAAGCGTCAGCAGTCTTGATATCCGAACCATGAATAGAATACAAAATCTGCCATGTAACATGGCAGTTTTGCCCGCAGTCGACACCTTGCGGAAAAACTAGCGCAGGGGATTGGTCCTCGCATCTGGCAGTTGTTGCAGTACATGGAATGCGGTTTTTGTAATCGTCCAGAGCTGGCGTAGGCTACAATCCAGTCCGATGAATCGTCGAAAGTTTCTTCAAGCTGGAACTTCTCTGGCTATCGGCGCCCTTGCCTTCACCCGTCTGGCCTTCGGCTCTGACGCGGAAATTGTGCTGTCACCAGGCGAGCCCGGAGAATTAATCAGCCCGCATCTTTATGGGCACTTCATTGAGCATCTTGGAGGGGTCATTTATGACGGTGTCTGGGTCGGCCCGGGCTCTCGCATTCCCAATATAGAGGGAATTCGTAAGCAGTTTGTGGACGACATGAAGCGCATCGCAGCGCCTAACTTACGTTGGCCGGGCGGCTGTTTTGCCGATGGCTATCACTGGCGCGACGGAATCGGGAAGGGCTCCGGGCGTCCGCGCACCTACAATTTTTGGCAACGCCGCATGCCGGCGGGCACCGACGCGACAGAAACAAATCAGTTCGGTATTCACGAATTCATTCGGCTTTGCCGCCTGATTGGCGCCGAGCCGTACGTCGCGGCAAATGTCGGCTCTGGCACTCCCGCTGAGTTCCACGACTGGGTTTCTTATTGCAATGCACCGGCGGGAACGCTCAGCCTTGCCGATGAGCGGACTGCGAATGGAGATCCCGAGCCCTTCGGCATCCGTTACTGGGGTGTGGGGAACGAGTCCTGGGGATGTGGTGGCATGATGCGGCCTGAAGAGTACGCCGCCAAGTACCGGCAGTTTGTCACGCAGTTTCCCAACTACAAAGAACCCTTTCTTATCGCGACCGGTCCGCGCGGTCATTCCGCCGATGGTGACATTGGCTGGACCACGGGCTTTTTCGAAGGCATGCGCGGCTTCGAGCCCCCCAATGGCTTCTCCATCCACTTCTACACCGACCTTCGTCCCACCCCCCTGAAAGCTGCGGATTTCAACCAGGCGGAATGGTACGAGGTGCTGCTGCGAGGAGTTCGCATCGACAAAGTGATCGAGACTCACTGGCAGGAAATGGGCAAGTTCGATAGCAAACGCCGCACCAAACTGGTGGTAGATGAGTGGGGCGTCTGGTACAAGCCTGGCGAGGAACTTGCCCCGGCTTACATCTTGAGCCAGCCCATCACGCTCCGCGACGCTATCCATACAAGCCTCACTTTCGACATCTTTAATCGTCATGCTGAAAAGATTGCCATGGCCAACGTCGCCCAGACCGTCAACTGCATTCACTCTCTGTTTTTGGCGCAAGGCGAGCATTTCGTGCGTACTCCCGTGTATTACGTCTTCGAGATGTATCGCGCGCACATGGGAGGGCGGCAGGTGTCCGTCGCCAACCCCGTAGCCGAGCTGAATGTGCCGGTGCTGGCCGGACAAGCGCGACTGCCGGGCCTCTCAGCATCGGCTTCGATTTCAGAGCGAAGGATGACGGTAACCCTCACCAATCCTTCTACACAGTCACCGCTTAAAACCAGGCTCCGTTTGGCGGGCGGTGCACGCCCGAAAGAAGCACGGGGAATGGTGATCACCCATGACGACATGCGGGCCAGCAATACCTTCGCCGGCCCGGAGGAAGTCAAGCCGGTTCCGCTTGCGGTCAGCACGAGCGCCGACGCGCTGGAATTAACTCTTGCGAAGCAGGCTGTGGCAATGATTCAATGTGACTTAAGCTAATCGCGTTTTCTTGTAATGCGCGGTGCGGGATCGTCGCGCAAAACCGAAGGCCATCGATCGATTCCGCGCGGGTACGGTAAGGAAATCGTTACCAAGCCCAGGCATATGCCTCCACCCGAGGATCAGCTCCAGCGCTCAAGACTCCAGTACTTGGGTCGATAACGATACCCGCACTTGAGCCTAAAGACCAGGCGGGCACGACTCGAAGTTTGTGGCCGCGCGCGATCAGAGCCTGGCGAGTAGATTCTGAGATTCGCGCCTCGACCGCCAAGTCCCCTGGATACATGGTGTGCGGAAAGGGAGAAGCCGGAAAGCTCCGGCTCGACCAGCGTGGAGCTTCGATGGCTTGTTGGATATTCATCCCAAAATCCACCATATTAATCAGCGTCTGCATGGTGCGCATTACTTGGTCATCTCCTCCCGGACTGCCAAGCACGGCGAAGGGCTCTCCATCCTTCAGTATGAGGGTACTTTGCAGCGTGCTGCGCGGCCTCTTGCCGGGCTCAAGAGCGTTCGCCTCGCCTTTCACCAAGGAGTAGTAGTCGCCCCGGCAATTGAGAATGAATCCCGTCCTTCCCATCACTACTCCTGTGCCGAATGAACTGTGGAGGCTGGGCTCAAAGCTCACCATATTCCGTTGTTCATCCACCACGGCAATGTAGCTGGTGTCTCCGTCGTGTTTTGCGCCACCACTCAGCACAGGCTGCACCGGCTGGTTTCCTGGAGAGTAGCTCTTCTCAAACTTCTCCGGAGTGCCCGCCCGAAGTTCGAGCGAAGCTTTTTCAGGATCAATCAGGCTGCGGCGTTCCCGCGCATATTCCTTGGAGAGCAACCCGTTATAGGGAATTCTTACGAAGTCCTGGTCTGCCAGATATTTTTCCCGGTCCGCCATCGCCAATTTGATGGCCTCAGCGTTGGTGTGTAGAAAGTCTGCTGAATTGTGCCCGAGAGCTCTTAGATCGAATCCTTCAAGCAGATTGAGTGCGATAAGTTCAGCAGGACCCTGGCTGGCAGAGGGGTTCTTGTAGATCCGAAACCCACGATAATCGATCGAGACTGGTGTCTCAATCTCCGCTGAATACTCAGCAAAATCCTCATAGCGAAACAATCCGCCGTTAGCCTCTGAGAAAGCCGCGAGTTCCCTCGCAATATCTCCTTTGTAGAAGCGGTCGCGAGCCGCCTTGAGCGCTGCGTGTCTTCCTTTGGCTTTGTTCGCCTTCTCTGCTTCAACCAGCTGTCTGAGGGTGTGCGCCAAATCGGGATTGCGGAAAATGTCCCCGGCCTTGGGTGCTTTCCCGCCCGGAAGGTAGATCTTGGCCGTGGTTGGATATTTGCGGATCTTTTCGGTGCTCGAGATATCCTCGGCACTCGATTCGCCAAGCGGAAACCCTTTTTCTGCCAGATCGATTGCCGGTTGGAGCACTTGCTCGAAGCTCATCGTGCCCCACCGATCCAGCAAGACATACCAGGCGTCCACTACGCACGGCAGGCCACCGGACAAGAGTCCGTCGCTCTCCGGAATCTTGCCGCCATTGTTCTTTTCATACCACTCGATGGTAGCCAGCTTGGGAGCCCGGGGCTCAGCATTGACCGAGTACACTTTTTTCTCTTTTGCCGAATAGACGAGGACGACGGCATCGCTCCCCACACCGTTGTCGGCGAAGTCTGCCATCCCAAGCGCTGCCTGTCCGGCTACTGCGGCGTCGAAAGCATTCCCGCCGGCGGCGAGGATTCTGCGGGCTGCTTCGGTTGCCTGGGCCCGCATTGACGAGACGGCTGCTTGGCGCCCTCGAATTACGGGACGCATGGTTTGAGTTCCGAAGCTGTCGGTGCCTTGCGCCCGCCCTGCCTCGGCAAAGCCGAAAAACAGAAGCAGCAGCAACACCACCGAACTGGGGAGGTTTCGGCTAGCCATGCATGTCGTTCTTCTCATGATCGCAAAAGTATACTGCTCCGCTCGACTGCCAGGTCGCTCAAAGGCGCTGCCCGATTCAAGATTGACTGGAGACTGGCGGGGGGATAAAGTGCCTTGTTCCTTGGAGGCGCAGCGTGTCACGACTAGCTTTATTGGGAGGTCAGAAGGCGAAAACCAAGGCGTTCCCCCCTTGGCCCATGTACGACGAGCAGGAGCGTCGGGCATTGACAGAAGTGCTCGAAAGTAGGATCTGGTGGCGGACGCCAGGAACCAAGACTTTGGAGTTCGAGCGGGCCTTTGCCGCCTTTCATGGAGCCAGGCACGCTGTGGCGGTGACAAACGGTACTGCCGCGCTCGAAGTGATCATGGCTGCCCTTGGCGTCGGTCCGGGCGACGAAGTGATTGTCCCGGACTTCACTTTCGTTGCGACCGCAAGCGCCGTGCTGTTCGCCGGAGCGCTTCCGGTAATGGTGGATGTCCTGCCTGAGAATTTCTGCATTGATCCCGACCTAGTTGAAGCTGCCATTACGCCTCGAACGAAAGCCATCATCGCCGTCCATATGGGAGGGCATCCGGCCGATCTCGATCGCCTGAGCAAGATCGCGCGCGACCATGGCATCCCCCTCATTGAGGACAGTTCCCATGCCCACGCCAGCGAATGGCGCGGGCAACGAATTGGAACGTTGGGAGCCGCCGGTACGTTCAGCTTTCAAGCGAGCAAGCTGATAACTGCCGGCGAAGGCGGCATTATCATCACCAACGACGACCAAGTGGAACGATTAGCGCGTTCGGTGCACGATTGCGGCCGCATGCCTGGCGAGTGGTTCTACAGCCACTATATTTACGGTTCCAATTATCGTCTCAGCGAGTGGCAGGGAGCCCTGCTCAACGTGCAACTCACACGGCTGAATGCGCAGACTGCACTTCGGCATAAAAACGCGCGCCTGCTCGATCGCCTTCTCGGAGACATAGATGGGATCACGCCACAGAAGCTGGACTCTCGATGCACGCGCAATGGGCAGTACGCCTACATCTTTCATGTTGATCGGAGTGGCTTTGCGGGTATCGCGATGGAAACATTCATTGCCGCGATGAATGCGGAAGGCATTCCTCATCAAGCGAGTTACCCTCCACTGCACGATCTCGACGTGTTTAAGAGTGGGGAGTACCGCAAAAGGCTTTGCGATAGCCAGGCACAAGGGCCGCATGCATTCCTGGAGGAAGGTTTTCCCCAGACGCAACGTGCCGCATGGCAGACGGTATGGATTCCGCAAACGGCGTTGCTCGGTGACGAAGAAGACATGCTCGAGATTGCAGCGGCTCTGAGGAAGATTCAAGAACATGCAAGAGACCTTGTTACGGCCTGAGTCCACGGGGAGGGACCCGGTTATGGGGAAGCAGACACGCTCGAATGCCTCCACAATTCATGTTGCTGCCTGCCTGTGGGGATGGCTCATTCTGTTTTTGTCACCCGCGGCAGCGCAAGAAATCCGGCTTTACATTTCTTCGCAGGCTGGCGACCGGCTCAAGCCTCAACCCGTGCTCCATTTTGAGCAGCGGCCGGACTCGAGGTCGACGACGTTTGCGATCGATGACAAGGTGACCTATCAAAGAATTGATGGTTTTGGGGCGTCGTTACTGGAAGCAGGCCTGATGTCTATCAACCGCTTGCCACCGGAGGAACAGGAGAATGTGTTCCGTGCCTTGTTTGATCCCAAGCAGGGCGCCGGGTTTTCCGCGATGAAGACGGTGATCGCTTCGACAGATTTCATGTCCGCCGGCCCGTTCTACAGCTACGACCCGGTACCCGGAGATGTCGAGATGGCGCACTTTTCAATTGCGCGCGACCTCGAACCGAATGGCCTGATTACGTTTATCAAGCGGGCTCGCCGATACGGCGACTTTGTGCTTCAGGCCCCGATGGATTATCCGCCCGATTGGATGCTGTTCGATCCAGACACGAACCAGAACGTGAACCCCAAATATTATGACGCTCTCTCGCGCTATTACCTCCGATATTTGCGGGAGTACGAGAAGAACGGAATCACAATCGACTATCTCAGCTTGTTTAATGAACCGGGCATTTACACCAAGATTCCCTACACTGCGATTCGCGGCCTTCTTCGGGACCATCTTGGCCCTTTGCTGGCGCAATCAGGTGTGCGCACGAAAATCATGTTGAGCGAGGCCCCCGACCGTGACGATGCCTACAGGAACTATCCCGTAATCCTCGATGATCCGACCGCCCGCAAGTTCGTCTCGGTGGCGCCTTATCACGGATATGATTTCAAAGACTACTCCGACATTGCCAAGTTACATGAGAAGTACGCTGACATACCTCTGTGGATGACGGAAGTCTGTTACGCCTACGAGGCGGGAACTCCCAAATCCATGTCTCTCCCGCGTTATGACTTTGAGGATGGCGACTTCTGGGGCAAGCAGATCTTCGATGATCTCGAGAATTTCGCGTCTGCCTGGATTTACTGGAACATGGTCTTAGACGAGCGCGGCGGACCCTGGTCGGTCTCTTATGTCCACGGCAATCCTGACCCAAATGTCCAGCACCCAGTCGTTATTATCGATCGGGAGACGAAGAAGGTCACCTACACCGGGCTCTATTACTACTTGGCGCACTTCAGCAAGTTCGTACGTCCGGGAGCGGTTCGAGTCGGGACCTCGGGTTCGCAACCGGGCGTGCGCGCCATGGCGTTTCGGGCACCGGATGGTGGGATGACGCTCCAACTGATGAACAGCGGGAAGGATGAAGCGCGGGTGAATGTCTCCTGGCATGGACACCAAGCAAGCCTGAAGCTGCCAGCAATTTCGATCACGACAGCCTTGTGGAGAAACGAATGAGTCACCTCAACCGCGGACGTGTGTTTCGAGGATATTGGGAGCGGGCCATGAAAGGCCTTTACGCAAGCCTTGCCATTTTTCTCCTGGCATTTCCGGCGTTCGGTCAGACTTACGACCTTGTGATTCGGGGCGGGCGTGTGCTCGACCCGGAGACAGGCTTGGATGGCATTCGCGATGTTGGCATAAGCGGGTCGAAAATTGCCGCGGTCTCGGCGGAACCGCTTGCGGGTGCGCGCATCATCGATGCCCATGGTCTAGTCGTTGCGCCGGGGTTTATCGACCTGCACCAGCATGCCCAGGACGAGGACAGCCAACGTCTAAAGGCCTTTGACGGGGTAACGACGGCGCTCGAACTGGAGATCGGCTCACCTGACGTAGCAGCTTTTCTGCATAAACACGAGGGTCGATCGCTCATCAATTACGGGTCGTCGGCAAGCTATGTAGGGGCTCGAGCTGCCGCATTCAATGCGCCCTTGCCAGGGGAGGAGATCTTTCCGAAGTCTGGACCTGCAACTAATTCGGTGGCGAATCCAGGGCAAATAGGTTCCATCCAGGCACGCTTGGAGAAGGAAATTGCCGCGGGCGCTCTGGGCATCGGCGTGGGCTTGCAATACACGCCGGGCTCGACGCGCTCAGAGGTCATCCATGTTTTTCGCGTAGCAGCTCGGTATCACCTGCCGATTTATGTCCATGTACGCAGCGGCGGAAGAACCGAGCCCGGTTCCTCGGTAGAGTCTGTCAGTGAAGTCATCGCGGCAGCGGCGATCACCGGCGCGCCATTGCACATCGTTCACATCAACAGCACCTGCCTCAGGGATACGGTCGAGTGCCTGGATATGGTCGCCGGGGCGCGTGCGCGTGGATTGGATGTCTCGACTGAGGCATACCCTTACGCCGCAGGTATGACGTTCATCAATTCAGCCGTGTTTAACCCCGGATGGCAAGAGAAGCTCGAGATCAGCTACGGGCAGCTCATGCTGCCAACGACTGGCGAGCGGCTGACAAAAGAACGTTTTGAGCAACTGCATAATTCCACCGAGCAGCACGAAGTGGTCATCTTCAACAACACCGAAGAGATGGATGACGCCGCCATCGTGAATCCGTTGGTTATGATTGCGAGCGATGGCCTGGCCGGACATCCTCGGAACGCGGGAACGTATTCGCGGGTGTTGGCACGCTACGTCGCTTCGCAGCATTCCTTGACCCTGATGGATGCCATTCGCAAGATGACGCTGATGCCCGCGCAGCGCCTGGAAAAAGCGACGAGCCAGGCCCGCAGGCTCGGGCGGCTGCAGCAGGAAGCCGTGGCTGACATCGTGGTGTTTGACCCCGCCGAAATTCACGACCGGTCTACTTATAAAACTCCCAACCAGCCAAGCGCCGGGGTTCGTTACCTATTGGTAGGCGGGATGCTCGTGATCGACAACGGGACCCTCACTCCGAATCTGCACCCCGGGCGCGCCATTACCTCGGCGGAGGGAAATCGGTAGAAAAAATGGCCAACCTGTCCTAGGCAGGGGAAGATCATTGGCGAGGAAGATTCCGCAGTTCGGGGGAGATCGCGAATGCTTTCTCGAACTCAGCTCCGGACTCCGCCTCTTTTCCGTCCTGGTGGAACACCAACGCCAAGTTATAGTGTGCCTCCGCATAGTCCGGCTTCAGGCGCACAGCCTCGCTAAACTCCGCCTGTGCGCCGTGCAGGTCTCCCGCACGCAACTGAACCAACCCCAGATTGTTGTGAGCCTCGGCAAAGTTAGGCTCCCTGCGGATGAGCTCCCGAAATACGTTGGCGGCCCCCTGGACGTCACCCTTGTTATAGAGGGCCAGGCCCAGTTGCACACGGGCGTCGTTGTATTTGGGATTGAGACCGATGGCTTCTTTGAATTCAGAAACCGCTTCCTCCGGCTGTCCCGTTTGGGCCAGGGCAAGCCCAAGATCGTAGTGGGCCTCTGCCAGATCGGGATCGGACATCACGGCTTGCCGGAACTGTTCAATTGCCTGTGCCTGGTCATTTTGGCTCCAATCAAGAAGGCCGAGGCTTGCGTGCGCCTGAGCATAGTCTGGCTTCAAGCTTAGGGCTTTCTCAAACGCCGCCTTCGCACGCTCCGCATCCTGCTTGCGCTGCCAGGTCAGGCCCAAGTAGTAATGACCGGTAGGCAGATCTGGACTTTGCTCAATGGCCTGAGTGAAGAGCTCGAGCGCCGCATCGAGGCTCTGCTGTTTCAAAGCGTCCACCCCCTGCAAAGTGAGAAGCTTTGCCTGCGCCAGGCGCGAACGTGAATCGTGCAAGGCCTTGAGCTCGCCCAATTCTTTCTCGGCAGCGGTTCTTTGCCCCTGGCTGCGCAAGGCGATGCCTAGGTTGTAGTGTGCTTTCTCGAAATCCGGCTTCAGTTCAATGGCAGTGCGAAGCGCCGCGATTGCGCCTGGCAGGTCTCCGCCAGACTTGAGCTCCATGCCGAGGTTGTATTGCGCCTCAGGATCTTTGGGGTTGAGCTCCACGGCCTTCCGGAACTGAGCGAGCGCGCCATCGTGATTTCCCAACCGGCGCAAGCTCACTCCCAGCATCAGGTGCGCCAGAGCGGAGTTCGGATTCAGCTGAATGGATTGTCGCAAGGCGGAAACGGCAGCAGTCAAATTCCCCAGCTGTCCCCTCACCAACCCCAATTCAAAATACATTTCTGCCGACGGCTTCAGCTGGAGTGCACGCAAGAGTTCGCGCTCGGCACCAGAGGAATCGTTCTGCTGGGCATAGACCCGCGCCAGGAATCTATGCGCTGCGGCGTTCTGCGGATCCAGTTCCACGGCAACGCGCAGTTCTTTGAGCGCGGCCGGTAGATCTTGAAGATCGTACCAGGTCGCTCCCAGGCTGTAGTGGGCATCGGCCCACCTGGGCTTGAGCTTCAGCGCAGTCTGAAACTCTTCAGTCGCTTGGGCGGCGGCTCCTTTGTACTTGAGGGCAAGCGCCAGATTGTAGTGGGTGGCCGCATCGTTGGGCTCTAGAGCAGCGGCTTGCCGGTAGTTTGCAATCGCCTCGTCCCAAGCCTTCTTATTCGAGAACTCAATCGCGCGCTGGCGGTAACTCGCCGCATTCTGCCCGATCGCGGGCACGGCCAGAAGAAGGACCACAAACAGGCGGAACATCATTAACAAAGAGGGTAACAGAGCTCGGCGGGAAACGGGCTTGCAATAAGAAAAGGGGACAGGCGTAAAGGCCTGTCCCCCGAAGAGGAAACAACTCAGAAGATGAACTTGGCGCTGAACTGGCCGATGCGAGGATCCCTCGCCGAGCTCACCACTCCCATGTTGCCATTGAGATCACCGTCCGGGTTGTTGAACTGCGTATGGTTGAACACGTTGAAGAATTCGGCACGAATCTCGAACGACTTTGATTCGGTAATCTTGGTTGTCTTCATCAGACTTACGTCAAAGTTGTTGATCCCGGGGCCGTGGAAGAACTGGCGATTCGCATTGCCGAAGCCGCCGAGTGGGCCCGGAGCGAACGCATTTGGATCGAAGAACAAGTGGTCGCCGTTAGCGTTTACCTGGTGCCGCGGGTCGTATTTGACTACCTTTCCTACGAGATTAGGTTCGTCCGTATTCGAGCTTCCTGTCAGCGAAAAATCATCGGAGCTCTCGCTGATCGGGATGGGGAATCCTCCGGTGAAGCGAACGATGCCAGAGAAATTCCATCCTTGCGTGAGACGCTTGGGTGCGTTCGCGAAGGCTTTGTCGAATGGAAGCATCCAAGCATAGCTGAATACGAAGTTATGCGTGGTGTCGAACGAGGACAGGGACCGGGTGAGCCGCGGATTCTCCCAATTGACCCATTGCCCGAACCCCGAGGAATTGTCGATGGCTTTGGAGTAGGTGTAGGCTGCCAGGAAAGTCATCGTTCCCGTTTTGTGCTCCACCTGCACCTGTCCGGAGTTGTAGTTGGAATTTGCGAGATTCACGGTGAAGCTGTTGTTCTGGCTGAAATTGGGACCAAGGAAATCGCGTGTGCCATTTACGCAAACGCTACCGGCGGGCGTCCCGGTCGGACAGGCAGTGGTGAAGGCTTTTGCCGGAGCAGCCGTTCCGACGGGTAAGGCGTAGATATCCTGTTCGCCGAAAGGCGCGCAATTTCCTCCACTGCTCGTATCGACCGCCCCTAGATTGTTGAGCGTCTGACAAAGGCGCCTGTCACCTGGATTGGCGTCATATTGCGAAATCAGGCGGTGTCCTTGAGTGCCCACATACGAGAGTGTCAGCACCGTATCCCGGGACAGTTGCCGTTCAATCGATAGATCGTAATGCTCTGCGTACGGAAGCCGGTTGTGGATGTCGTAGCCGGGCGAATAGGACAGGGGTGTGTAGGTCGAATAGTCAAGGGTTGCATTTGCCGGATCGCCTGGTTTTGGGAAGGTGAATGGGAACCGTCCCTTTGTGGTGCTGCCACCCGGCGTCTGGAGAGTGCCATCGGAACGGGTGACAAAAGGCTGGTCGAAGAGCGTCGGTTGCGGCGAAACCCAATAAAGGCCGAACGGCGCGTCCCCAACCTCGTAGAAAAGGTTCAGGTCCTCGATCGAGGTGTAATAGACACCGTAGGCAGCACGGATACTGGTCTTGCCAGGGCCACCGAATATCTTCCCTGCGAGTCCATCACTAAACCCGGGCGAATACGCAATGCCGACCCGGGGCGCAAAATTGTTGTAGCGGGTTGGCGCCAACGTGCTGGGAATCCCGGGATCGCCGGGGACGACCCACCCGAGTGGTGCGGTCGGGAATTGGGTGGACTGCAGACCGGGCACGATGGTCTCAATCTTTCCCTGCGTGTCATACCAGGGCATGCTGACTTCCCAGCGCAGGCCGAGGTTCAAGGTCACATTCGGCCTTACCTTGTAGGTGTCTTGAACGTACGCGCCGCCATAGCGCGTGCGGGAATCCAGGAGTTGCCGACTGCATTGGTTGAATTCGTTGGGGGCTCCGATGAGGAAGTCCGCGAAATCTGAGCCGGTTTCGGCTCCATTGAAGGTGAAGTCCCCGTTCGGCGCGCAGGTGTTCCGTTCGTTGATCTGGAGATAACGGAACTCGCCTCCGAACTTCAGTGTGTGCGCCCCCATCGCTTTAGAGAAGCCATCGGAAAATTGGAAGGTGTTGTTCGGCTGAAAGGTAGTCAGCGTGTTGACGCCGATGTTGAAGTTATTGAAGAACAGGGGCGGAACGGTTTGGGGAAATCCCGCCGGGCCAGAGGGGTTTATGCCGGTCGGAGTACCCGTCTGAAACCCAAGATCGGAGAGTTGGGCAAAGCTCTGCTGCGGTTTGTCGGTGAGGGTCGAGACCCGGAAAAAGCTGGCGCGAAATTCATTGACCGCGGTCGGCCCGAAAGACTTGGTATTGCTTACTACAAATTGCTGCGCGCGGGAGGGAGTCACCGTCTCGAAACCAGGCACGCTCGCATTGTGACCAAACGCGCTGGTCACGGTTGAGTCGTCGAAGTGATAGTAGAAGTACCAATTCCCGGTCGTTTGATTAACGATATCGATGCGCTGCGCCGCCTTATCATCTCGAATGCGGTCCTTTTGGCTGTTGTCAGAGAACGTATTTCCATTGACGTTTGGGGTGGGGATGTAAGGAAGAATTCCTACAGCGGGAGCGGCAAAGGCCGATTGGGGAATGATCCCGCCGGGGAACACGCACTGGCTAGTGTTAGTGCAACTGGGAGTTGAGTAAACCTCGTTGTCATTGACCGTGTAGCCAAGGCGGGCGCTCAGAACCTGTGACCAAGAAGGATTGGGTGAGGTTCCCGTGGTTAGCGATTGTACGGTTGTTGGTTGCCCGTTGGAATCGACGAAAATGCTGGGGTCGAATACGCCACCTCGCTCTGCAACCGTCGGGACTTGGACGGCTCCGGTGCTGGCCCCCCGAACGATTCGCGTTCCTTGGTAGTCCGTAAACCAGAAAATTTTATTCTTCCATAGCGGACCTCCGACGGCGTAACCGAACTGGTTTTGGCGCAATTCGGCGATGCTGTCGTCAAAGTACCGGGTGGAGTCGAACTTGTCGTTGCGGAGGAATTCAAACGCGGTTCCATGAATGCTGTTGGTACCGGACTTGGTAATGGCGTTCATTACGCTACCGCTGAACTTTCCATATTCGGCGTCAAAGCTGTTCGTAATGAGCCGGAATTCCTCAACGGAATCGAGATTCGGGATCAACCCAGCGCCCATGTTGCGTCCTTCGCTAACGTCGCCCCCATTGACTAGAAATGCGTTTGCGGTTTCGCGCTGTCCATTTACGGAGAGGTTGCCGGGAGAATCAATGTATCCGGACACTGGACGGTCCTGCTGAATCGATCCAGATGTGACGGGCACAACTCCGGCTTGCAATCCGAGCAGGTCCAGATAACTCCGCCCATTGAGCGGCAGTGAAAGCATTTTTTGCGATTCGATCACATCGCCGAGCTGCGTGCTTTCGGTCTCCACCTGCACGCTGTTGGCCTCTACATTGACACTCTCTTGCGTGGTGCCGACCTGCAGCGTGATATCGAAGTGCAATTGGTCGTTCACCTTGACGTCGATCTCGGTCGTGGTGTAGGTGCGGAACCCTTTAGCCGTGGCGGTAAGCTTATAGGTGCCGACAGGTAAGGCGAGGATGTGGAATGAACCGTCCGAGCCCGAAGTAGTCTCCTGGCTGAGGTTGGTGTCCGCCTTGGTGACTTGCACCCGGGCGCCGGCAAGGACTGCCTGCGAGCTGTCCCTTACGACACCTGAGATAGCGCCGGTGACATCGGCCATAAGCATGGTTGAACTGAAAAGTGTGGCGAGAAGAACCAGCAGAGCGGACGGCACCACTCGGAACAGGCGTTTCATAATTCCTCCCACGAACCGGCGCGAATTCGCAAAACCATCTCACAAAAGCACGAGCTAAATCAAGCAAATACTTGCGATTTTCCCTCAAATCAAACGTTTTAATACAAGAACGATTTTCCCCACTTATTGACCGCGTGAGGCCGCCCTGACGGCGACAAACGACACCTGCTCAAGGTCGGGGTAGTGGCCCTCTTTGTCGGGGTTGCGATCCGCCGGGGCAATCTGCTCGACTACGGTTCGCGCCGGAAGCAAGGGCCCGATGTATTGGCCGTAGACCTCGTCAAACTCCGCGAGATCCCCCATGCGGTCCAAGTAAATATTCGTGGCGACAATGTCAGAGAACGTCATGTTTGCCTCCTCGAGATTGTCGAGCAGGTTCCGCATGGTTTGCCTGAGCTGATGCGCTGTGGTGGAGGCGTACACGCCGCCGTGCGCTCCCGGGATAAAGCCGCTCTTTGCGGAACAGTACAACAGGTTTCCGGCAAACACGCACGGACTCGCCGTTGGGCTGGGGGACATGTTCTTCGGGCGCACCGCCTTGCGTTGCCGCAAATCACGAACCGCGACACCGGTGTACTCGATATGGGCGCCGCCAGGAAGACTGGAAACTTCAATTGTGGCTCTTGCGGGCGTGTTGCCGAACTCAAAGCGGCGGGCATAGCGCTCGTTCATGACCCGCATGGGGATTTCCGACGTCAGATAAGGATTTACGAAAACCATGTGGCTGAGGTCAAGGCCGGCCGCTTTCAGGACGGCCTGCAGGCGGTCAAGAGCGAGATCGACTTGCGCCGCAGGATCTTGCGGAACCTTGCCACTCTCAGGATCTGCCCCAGACATGCTAGAGACGAAGAAGAGATCGTGGGTCAGGACACCGGGTGAAGCAGTGCCTTCCGCGCGGTAGTTCTGGGGAGAGACGGCTCGCCGCTCGGCCAAATCCCGCACCGCAATTGCGCTGATTTGAATGGGCGATTCGGGAACACGGGCAACCCCAAGCACGGCACGGGCGGGCGGAGCCTTGGGAAAAAACTCGCCGAAGATGCGGTCCATTTCCCCGTAGGTACGGATGTCCTCGAGATAAACCTGTGTGTAAACCACATGTTGGGTGTTTAAACCAGCGGCCTCAACAACCGCCTTGACGTTATCGAGCGCCTGCCGGCATTGCTCGGCGAAGCTCGCGGGCATGCTGCCGTCCGGCCGGCGAGGTCCCTGGCCGGAGATGTAGAGGTAATCTCCGGCATACACACCGGGCGAGTACAAGTGATTTGGCTCGAAGTGTGCGGGCGCAACCGCGCGCACCTGTGCAGAAACTGAATGCAGCAATGAAACCAGGAACAGCATTCCAGTCACGAGGCATCGCATGGTGTGTCTGACTCCATCCTCCACTGAGGCACTGGAAACTACGCCGCGGTTTTGCCTTGCTGTGCCTCTCGCAAGATCGCCCGAAGTCTTTGTCCCACGATGATTTCTTCCCCAGGTTTGATGGTCATCGAAACCAGTTCAATGTGATCCGGTGCTTTGCGTTCTTTCGCCGTTGGCTTGGGATTTCCTTCCCGAACCGCCGTGACCAGGCTGGGATTGTCAGCCCCGAGCACTTCAATCACCGGATTACTCGCACGCAACTGCTGGATACAATCGGCAATCGTGAATTTCCAGGCTTCTTGGTCCCATGAGACCTTCAGCGTGGGATAGCGGTTACCGTCTTCCGGAACATAAACGTCGGTCTTCACGCCGGGAACCGTATCTACAAGCTTGCGTATGCGGGCGACCCGGGCATTCCATTCCGCATATAACTTCTTCTCATCGACTTTCAGCCAGGTCTCAAGCGCGGTGAGGCAGCCGATGATTTCTTCTTTGCCAACTTTCATCGGACGGCACACGGCGCCTTCGCGCGGACTGCAATTGAGCAGCGCCGCTTCAATCAAGTCTTTTCTTCCGAGAAGCAGACCGCTGCATTGCGGTCCACGAAGCCCCTTACCACCGGAGAAACAGTAAAGATCGATCCCCATCTTGGCGTACAGCTTCGCGTTGCTTGCGGGCGGAATCCCGGCGGCATCGTCGAGCAACATGGGGATGCGACGGTCTTTTGCGATCGCCAACTGCTTTTCGAGCTTCTCGCCCAAATCGGTCGTGTAAATCATGGCCGTGTTTTCATTGATGGCGTTCGAAAGTTCTTCTGGCGAATAGGCGAGCACCAGCTTCGCGCCGGTTAATCGAATCGCACTGTCAAAGGCACTTCGGCCTCCAGCCATGATTACTTCGTGCTTCAGGCCCGTGGTGTCGGGAAGTTGCCAGATGTTTTTGTCATCTGCCCCGGCGATGCAAGCGGCGGCTGAAGCAGCCAGAGCGCCGGCTGCCCCTGAAGTCACGATGCCGGACTCGGCTCCGGTCAATTCCGCCAGACGCCTCCCCACCGCGCGCTGCAAATCCAGCACGTTGACGAAATGCCCGGCGGCCTCAAGCTGGGCTTCGCGGACCTCGGGAAATTCGAGTGATCCGCTCAGGTACGTCCAGGTTCCGCGGCAGTTGATGATGGTCTTAACACCCAGGCGTGTGTAGATGTTTTGCCGGGGATCTTTCCCGATCGCGGTCGCTGCTTGGGCGTAAAGATCCCGAGCTTGTATCCTGCCGAGCAGCGGCGCAGCCGCTACCAATTTTATGAATGAACGACGACTAGCATTTTGCATGTGTGTCCCCGATCTCGTGCAGTTTTCCTTAATTCAATAAAAGATCAATCGAACTCCCCCGCGACCTAGTCTGCATCCTTCGGTAGCGGAACGTTGGACCTTACAGCCAGAATGTGGGCCGTGGCTCCGGGCTTGTTCTGGTTGTAAAACCCCACAGTGCAGTTCGGGCGAAAGTAATAAGCATCGCCTGCTTTGGCTGGAAAGCGGGCTTCGATCCCATCCATGCCGCTGCCGGCAACCATCTGGCCCTCGCCGTCAAGCACCAGATAGATTTCCTCGGCGATCTCGTGATGATGTGGGAAGTTTGTGCCTCCGGGCGCAAAATCCATGAGGAAAAAACTGGTGATGACATAGGCATCGTCGATCGCGTCGCGCTTTCCGGTTCGCGGTCCTGCGAGCAACTTGTACAGAACTGAGCTGGGATGCCCCGAGACGGTTTCTTCCCGAACCGCGTCGAGATTCACGATTTTTGGTTGCAGGGAGGGCTTGCCGAGTGGAACCGTTGCCGGAATCTTGAAACCCATTACCAAGACCCGCAACGGTTCCTGGGCGGTATTCGCCAGAGAGTACTTCGTGCCCGGGGCGAGATAGGTAAAATCGTTGGCCCGCATTGGATGCTTTTCGTTTTCGTATGCCAGCGAGCCACTGCCTTGAAGAATGAAGTAGATCTCTTCTTCGCCCTGGTAATCGACAGCTGGGCAATTTCCGTTGGGATCAATCGTCAGCTCCGCGAAACGGGTGACGCTCTGCATGAGCTTGGCCTGAGGATCGCCTTCGCCAAAAACCGGAGTGAAATGGCAAGACCCCGAGGCCATCTTGCTCGCTCCCTCTTTCAGTTGAGGCAGATAGCGATGCAGCCAGGTAGGATCGACCGTCCGCTCCTGGGCCCAAGCCGGGAACGCCAGGATCAAAATCAGCAGTAAGAACTTCACATTCGGCCCCCCTGAGACCTGTCGACGCCAGTGGAAAAAGCTGGTATATCACAAAATCCTTGACGTGGATCGAAAACTTTCGTTTCATGTCTTTTGCTTCCGTTTTTTCTGAAGGCAACGAACGCAACCACGGCCCATGAAAAGAGTGCTAAGCGCAGGATTCCTGGCGGTCTTGAACTGGGCAGCCTCCAACTTCGGGGTCTGCCAGGCCAAAACCCAACCTCCCAACCCGCCAACCTGTCGCGTCGAAGCCGTGGACTACAAAGGTTGGCACGGGCAACAGATGTCGAACCCATGGGTTCAATTGATCTTCCTTCCGCAGAACGGCGGGCGACTAATTCAGTTCAGTTTCGCTGGCCATCCCTACCTTTTCGTCAATCCAAAGTACGCGGGCAAATATTTCCCGCCAGCCACCGGCCAGTGGTTTAACTACGGTGGCGACAAGCTCTGGCTACTGCCCGAAGGCAATGAGGACGAACAGCATTGGGCCGGGGACTCCGATTTGATCGACGATGGGCCCTTCACTTTCCGGAAGATTTCAGAAGGGAAGGAGTGCGAAGTTGAGTTGACCGGCCCGGCCGATCCCCAAACCGGGGTGCAGTTCTCGCGCACGATTCACCTGGGCGCCGATTCTCCTCAAGTCCGCTTTCATGCCACCATGAGGAATGTGACCGGTCATAGCCTTGAATGGTCCATGCAGTCGGTCTCTCAGTACGACACCTCTGACTCCGCTGCCCAATCGCGAATCAACCCCAACTTTTGGGCGTTCACTCCGGCGAACCCGTCGAGTGAGTATCTCAACCGTTACCATGTGCGCTACGGTCCCGCTCAAAACAGCGCAGTCTCGGTGAGAGACGATGGCTTATTTGCCGTCCACTACGTGCATATGGCCGCTGAATTGTGGCTGGATTCGCGGAACGGCTGGCTGGCGGTGGTTGACGGCAATACCAAGTATGCAATGGTTGAGCGCTTCCGGTTCCAACCGAACCAGCCATACCCGGGCAAGGCCTCGGTGATCTTTTGGACCAACGGCTCGGGGTTACAGCTCCGAAGCGACGGAGAACCGGTGCTGAGCAGCGAAGAAGGGAACCCTCCTTTTTACATGGAAGCCGAGCTCAATTCTCCGCTGTGCCGGCTTCGCCCCGGCGAGTCCTGTGATTTTGAAACCGAGTGGTTCCCGACCCGGGCGGCAGGGAGCGATCTGCGCGAAGTTAGCGAGGCAGGCATTCTCTTAACCGCAGTTCAAGCCCGCCTCGATGCTGGAAAAATCAAGCTCGCCGGCTCTTTGGGCGTTTTCTTTCCTGGACGGCTGGTTGCGCGCTTGTACGATCAGCATGGTGCCAGTTTGGGAACCGTTCCCGTCATCGATGTAAATCCCACAGAGCCGACCTTGCTGCAGGCGGAAATCCCGGCTGATCCGAAGACCAAAAGGCTCTCCATTCACCTGATCGACGTGAATGGCGTCGATCGCGGCTCCCTCGAGGAGGTTCCGTTAAGCGCGCCGGAGAGTCTGAGGTGAATTCGTTCGGCAACGTCTTAGCTCTGTTGTTCGGTCTTTGCCTGTTCACGGCAGGGCAGAACGGAAGAACCTCCCTCGCCACGGTCAGCAAGGCGGACCTGCTGAACCAGCCGGTCCGCGAGAATTGGACTTCGTACAACGGCGACTACACTGGCCGCCGCTACAGCGGCTTGGATCAAATTACCGTCGGCAACGTGCATGAGCTCCGCCCCGCGTGGGTGTTCCATCCCGGCAATTCACAGATGCTCGAAGTAACTCCGGTTGTGGTTCGGGGCGTGATGTACGTCACCTCTGCGAACCATGTCTTCGCGCTTGACGCAAACACCGGACGCAGGTTGTGGCACTATCAACGGCCCATCAGCTCCGGGCTGCTGGATGATGCTTCCGCACACAAGAATCGGGGTGTCGCGGTGTGGAAGGATTTTGTTTACACGGAAACCGACGATGCGCATCTGCTATGCCTGGATGCGCGCTCGGGCGGACTTCTCTGGGATGTTGAGTATGCGGACAAATCAAAACACTACGGCGCGACCAGCGCACCGCTGGTGGTAAATGGAAACGTGATCGTGGGTACTTCCGGCGGCGACTCCGGAGTGCGCGGGTTTCTTGAGGCCTACGATGCGGTTAGCGGAAAACTCAAATGGCATCTTTGGACAATCCCGGGTCCAGGAGAGCCCGGGGCCTCGAGTTGGCCTGGCGACGCGTACCTCCACGGAGGGGCCACCACCTGGATGCCGGGTACCTACGACCCGGAACTCAACACCCTGTACTGGACCACGAGCAACGCGGCTCCTGATTTCGAGGGTAGCTCCCGACCGGGGGACGACCTTTATACGGCGTGCGTTTTGGCCATCGATCCTGACACCGGGAAGATGAAATGGTATTTCCAGTTCACTCCGCATGACCTCTATGACTACGATGCCAATCAAACTCCAGTGCTCGTCGACATCGAAGACCAGGGCGTGATGAAGAAGTTGCTGGTGCAAGCCAACCGGAACGGCTTCTTCTACATTCTCGATCGGGTTGAGGGGAAGTTCCTGAAGGCCACGCCCTTCGTGGAACGACTGACCTGGGCAAAGTCCATCGCTCCAACCGGCAGGCCTGTCCTCTCCGGACAGATACCAACCAAACAGGGCACCCGCATCTGCCCTAGCATGAACGGCGCCACCAATTGGTTTTCACCATCTTACAATCCTAATACGCAACTGTTCTATGTGATGGCGCTCGAAGGATGCAGTGTCCTGTTCGCAAATCCCCAGCCTTTCAGAAAAGGGCAAACCTACTACAACACCGGTGCCAAACTTCCCCCTGGCGAAAGCGCGCAAAAACATCTGCTGGCTCTCTCGGTGCGCGACGGAAAAATTATGTGGCGCTACTCTCACGTGGGACGCGGCGATTCCTGGGGCGGGACGCTGGCAACGGCTGGTGGAGTCGTCTTCTTCGGTGACGACAGTGGGTCGGTTGAGGCGGTGGACGGGAAAACTGGCGTTGCTCTGTGGCACTTCAATACTGGCCAGAGTTTCCATGCCTCGCCCATGACCTACGCAGTCGATGGAGTTCAGTACGTCTCGATCGCCGCCGGCAGCGATGTGTTTGCTTTTTCGCTCCCCCGCTGATCGCCCCTCAGGTTAGGGCTGCGTGGGTGGCCGTGGTAGGGCCTTTGAGCGGTCGATCACCCATTGCGGGAAGACCGGAGTGTTCTGTGGGGGCAGTCCGCGAGTAATTGCCCAGTGATCGATCCAATTCGTACCTTCTTCCCCGATGAAGTCGTCCGGCATGCTGTAGGCGGCATCGCTCAAAGCGTCCTCGAGAGTGATGAACCGGTAGCCGCGCTTGCGCAGCAATTCGAGCAGCTCGCCGATGTGGTCCGCCTCCAACCAGTTACCATGCAGCAACAGAATCTGCTTTGGTTCATAACCAATCAGGCTCTTTGAAAACTTTTCGTAGTAATCGAAGACTTGGCCGGTGTAGGAGAGATACGAAGCCACGAGCTGCTGTTCGAGGGCCGTGTCTCCGCGCTTGCGTGCGTCTTCGTAGACCCCGGCATACATCCAGTCCCATGCGTCCATAGTGACAGGCGCAATGCGGTAGCCTCGCCCGACCAGGAATGCTTCCGCCTGACGGCGGGTTCCCAGGTCCCGACCGGTATCAAGGTAAGGGTGTCTGAAGTAGCGCATCTTCATCTTGTGTTGCGCAAGCAGCTGGTTTGTCACGGTCTCTCCGCGAACGACTTCCTCCTCCCACTCCTGCAAAGGGACGCGACTCAGCGAAGTGTGACCGAAGGTGTGATTGCCGAGTTCGAAGCCATCGTCCAGCCACATACCAAGAGCTTTGATTCGCTGATCCACTTCACCGATTTGCCGGTAGAGTTTTCTTTCATTCACAAACCCGACGGCCGGAACCTTCTGATCACGCAAGGTCCCAAGCAGCTTGCTGGTCATGTCCAGCGTCTCCGCCCCGGAGAGGCCCGCTCCGGCCGCAGGAAGATCGTCGATGGTGATCGCAATCTCGCGCGGGGGAGCTTGAGCGTGCAGCAAGGTAGCAGCAACAGACAGCGAGATCTGTAACAGGATGCAATAAAGTCGGCCATTCATATTTCACGATCCTTCCTGGAGATGGCTACTGGTCGGACATCTCGATTCTTCCTCGCACTACGGAAACCGAAGCCTTCGGCAACGTAAATACGGTGTCTCGGCCGGCTTCGATGGTCGTCGCCACCGGGGGATGATCCGGATCGGGATGGCTGTTGGGGCCGTCGTTTAACCAGACGTACTGCTCGCTCCCGAAGGTCACGAACCTGACCGGGCCCAGGAATGAAGAGTCGTGTCCGCCGGGGCCAGCAAAGGCGAGCCGTACGCTATGGGCATTGTTTTCGTCCCGATTCACCAGCATGATCGACCAATTGCCGTCTGGTCGGAGCGCCGCGTAGGAGGTCACCAAGAGATTTCCCTGACCGTCTTGGATATCGCTCGAGGAAGAGACCATGCGGTGTATGCCCGAACGGTGCTGCACCCATTCGAGGTTGATCATGCGAGCCGCATAGAAGGGCGACGTGTACCCCTTGATGTTGTAGTTTTCGTCGGAGACGAAGTTCGACCACGAGGACCACCCCAGGCACGTGTTTTGCACCCCTTGAGGTTGGATCGGCGAATGGTAGAAGGCCGCGCCGCCTCCCTCAAAAAACGAACCGACGTTATCCGCCAGCCAGAGCGCCGCGAATATCGTCGTCATCGGTCCGGTGAGCTGGGCGGCAAGGTGGTTCTCGGTCACCATGAGCGGCACAGTCTCGGGAACCCCATCCTGTCTCCAGACTTGCAGGATGTGCTTCATCAACTGTGGTTCGGAATATAGCGTTTGCCAGGTAATCTCGCACGGTTGGAACGGATAGTGCTCAAAGGAGACAAAAGCCAGATCCGCGAGCCGATTGTGCGCCTTCAAGTAGGCAATGAAGCGCCCCATCCAGGAGGTCCGCCCCCCGGCGTCCGGCCAGACGCGAATGTCCTCGTTCACTCCCTCAAAAATTGGGCCGCCTAACTTGAGCTTGGGATCTACCTTGTGGATTGCCTCCGCCCATTGCAGGTAGAGAGCGCCGTAATCCTCGGGCATCGCGTGTTTCCCATCGGGTTCTTCTCCCATTTCCACATAGCCGATGGGATAACCGCGCTTCTCGATGTAGGCAATTTGTGCGGCTGCGTCATCCGGCGTGCCATAAAGCATGGTCACCGGAATCATCGCTGGAAGGTTGTTGGTGATTCCGCTGGTGAAGAAAGTGTCAAAGCCGGTGTGCTGGTAGAAACCGTCGTCGCGTACATCCTCAGCCGAGTGCCAGGGGTCAATCGAAGAGGCGCAATACGTGGTTAGCGGCTCGCTTGGACTTTTCTCTACCTCGGCAAAGGTCCCCCCGGCGCCGATCGTTCCCGGCGAAATTTCCTGAATGGCATAACCGACGCAGTTGCGGACGTCCCCGGAGCCGTGCTCATCGCAGGTCTTGGAGGATTCGTTCATCAGGACCCGAACAAATCTCGTGTTCACCTGCACATTGCTGAGCTTGAGGGTAACCATCCCACTCCGTCCGCCCTTGATCACGCCTGCAGGGAAGGCTTTCCACTCGCCCTTGGGCCCGGCATCGAAGTCGAGCGCGTCCCCACCCGTCCAATATTCCACCTGGTAGCGCGTCGCGTAAGGATTCTCCCATTCAATTCGTATTGCGTTCAGCGGCTTTTCCGTCTTGAGGTCGACGACCACCCATTGCGGATGCAGATCATCACTTTCGTGAGTGAACTGGCTGGTGAGATAAGGATTGCTCTTCCAGTAGGTCAGATTGGGGCCGGGCACCGGGCGATCGCCGCTGGTCGCGAAGCCCCGGTGGGGGAGGGCATACGCGAGGATGTATTTGATGGGTGCCTTTAGCTCCGGGCTGCCGGTGAAATAGCCACTCCGGTGTGCGGCATCACTCCAGGTCCCGTTCTCATTCCAGTGCCATGCTCCCATTCGCAACTCGGTATTGTTGCGATATGTGATCGGTCCCCATCCGGCAGAGAGCGCCTCCTCGATCACGTGCGGCGTAAACACCCGGTTGATGTCCATGCGGGAAAGCACATCGAGAGAGCTGCCTAGAGCACTGTCAGGATCAAACGAATTGATGACATGGGTTCGATCCACCCGGATCAGGCCGATGGCGCCCGACGCGGTCTCGCCGGCTTGCGCGAACGCGGCCTTCTGCAGCGGGCAAAAAAGGATGAGAAAGAACAAGGTTAGAGACGAAACCGGTTGTGCGAACCTGTGGCTGCGCGCTTCCGCCGATGCAGAATGAACTTCGCGGTCTGCTACCATCTGCCCTCCAAATTTCTTCAGCCCTTGTTGGGTCTAAATTTCGCGCACTTGGCCCTTCTCCGTGGCTTGGGTATTACGAACCAGGAACAGTACGAGCAACATCCCTACGAATGGAACCAAACCCGCAACCACCACGATTGGGTCGAAGGCATGTGTCGTTGCTGCGGCCCTCACATCGGAAAAATGTCCGATCAACGCAGAGGCAATGATGGTTCCGATGCCCGCGCCCGTTCCACTCAAACCGCTAACCGAGGCAACCGACTGGCTTTCGAACAAGTCCGTGGGAAGCACATTTGCCATCGTGCTGAAACATGCATAGGAAAATGTTGCGGCGGCGAACAGGGCGATGATCGCGTACAGGTTCCGCGTCAAGATCGTTGGGATCAGCAAAGTGACGCCCAGGCCGCCAAGTATCACGAAGGCTTTTCGCGCCGCTCCCACACTCCAGCCGCGCTTAATCAGTTCTCCGGACAAGAAACCGGAGAAAAAGTTACCCAGATCGGCAGCAATGAACGGCACCCAAAAAGCCAGCACTCCCTGGCGAAGCTCAATGCCCTTGCCTACAAGAAAGATGGGGAACCAGTCGGTGACGAAAAACCAAACTGGGTCGGTGAAACTTTTGGCGATAATGGTTCCCCAGGTTTGCGGCAGACTCCAGAGCTGGCGCCAACGCAGTTTCTCTCGCTTGCTTTCAGTGGAAGTGGAGTCATACCTGTCGGCCTGGATCTTGGCGAGTTCTTGAGCGCTGATGTGAGGACTGGTTTCAGGCGGATAGTAGAGCCATCGCCACACTATGAGCCATAGAAAGCCGAGAACTCCAGGCACGGCGAAGGCAGGACGCCAGCCCCAGCGGTAATAGATCGGGAAAACGATCAATGGGGCAATTGCGCCACCAAGCGAAGAGCCGCTATCAAACAGTGCGGTCGCCAATCCTCGTTCTTGCTTGGGGAACCACTCCGCTACCGCCTTGGTAGCGCCCGGCCAGTTTCCGGACTCTCCCGCCCCGAGGAGAAAACGGAAGCCTGCAAAGCTGAACTTTCCCCGGGCAAAGGATGTCGCGATGGCCACCAGCGAATAAAAGGCCACAGTCAGGCTCAGACCTCGCCGCGTGCCGATCCGATCCATGAAGCGGCCGATGACGGTTTGGCCAATGGTGTAGGTGATGCGGAACGCAATCACGATCATCGCGTAATCGGTGTTGGTCCAGTGGTATTCAACCTTCAGATAGGGTGAGAGCCAGGAGAGCGTTTGCCGGTCGAGGTAATTGATGACAGTCGATGCGAACAGTATCCCGCCAATCCACCAACGTAGGGAAGGAATCCGGCGGGCAACAGGCGGGTTGTGGACGGTTGCCATCAGCGAACATGCCAGCTAGGAGCTGATTTCGACAGGCGATCCCTCTCGGAAGCGGCTCAGTGTTGCCGCACTCAACAGTGAAGCAGAATTCTTATCCAGATAGATGGTTGCGTCAGGATGCGTTCGCAAAATTGACGCCGGCGCGTTCGGACCGATATCACCTTCGAAGCAAAGCTGGACTGCATGCGCCTTTCTCGTATCTGGGACTACGGCCAAGATCTCCTTCGCCTTTAGGATCTGCCGCACCGACATCGAGATCGCCTGCCTCGGTACCTGGGAGATGTTCGAAAACCAGGCTTCCCCAACCTGCTGCTGCCGGCAGGCTTCGTTGAGCTCGACGATGATATAGGGTTCTTCCACGCTGAAATCGGCAGGCGGATCGTTGAAGGCGATGTGGCCGTTTTCGCCGATGCCGAGAAATGCAATGTCCACCGGCTCCGCGGCCATCATGCGGCTCACCCCGCGCGCAACCTCGGCTGGATCGGCGGCGTCGCCCTCGAGCAAGTGATAGTTGGTGGCCCCGGTCTTGGCAATCAATTGCTCTAGGAGCATCTTGCGGAAGCTGCCCGGATGTGTGATGGGGAGACCAACATACTCGTCGAGGTGAAAGATTTCCACCTTTGCCCAGTCGATGTCCGTAGCCCGGCTCAGCGCATCCAGGAAATCGGTTTGCGAAGCGGCGGTGGCAGCCACAATTCGCGCATGGCGCCGCGCGGCAATGGCTCGGCGAATGGCGCCGGCGGCCTGCTCGGCAGCGGCACGGCTCGTACTACTTTTGTCGGCGAATACTTTGATCCGCATGGGTCTCTTTCGCTTCGCTCGCAAGTTGGCGCTTGATTGGAGCGCAATTATATAAAACGTGGCGCTCAGGAAGCGAAAAAAAGATGTGGATTTCTCAAGCGTGAAACGTTTTAATAGGGGCTCGGTTCCTGGAAGTCTGGGGATCCAAGGTGATGGCGGAATGCGAATGACCGTGCAAGAGAGGTTCTTGGGAGCTTTCTATCGAACTTGCCTGTCGGCGACGCTGACGATTTCGGCGTTCGTGCTTCCGGCGGACGCACAGATGGTGAAAGTGGACACCCGCCAGGCGGTGAACGCGTTCAGCCCGCTTTATGCCTTGGGCTCGACGGTTGACCGCGTTCCCAGCAACGCGACGGATATGTTCTTCCGGCCTGATCAG
>Ga0157372_10000769_pt1 | contig 34731 bp, 30 predicted proteins | sample C55metaG_FD_115307 | JGI IMG/M metagenome (GOLD analysis project Ga0157372, IMG submission 115307) | Corn rhizosphere microbial communities from Kellogg Biological Station, Michigan, USA - C5-5 metaG | ecosystem: Host-associated > Plants > Roots > Rhizosphere > Soil | place: USA: Michigan...
CGTCCCGGTGTCGATCGTCCCGGTGTCGACGGTGTGTGCCGGCTCGAAGGCGCCGGGCTGCGACCGGCTCGGCTGTGCTCCGTCGGATTCGGCGAGCCCTGAGCCGGTGTCCTCCAGATTCACCAGATCCGGTGTGGCTCGGTCGAAGGCGGCCTTGGCCGCGCCGGCCGCATCAGCGGCGCCGGACTTGGCCGCGGCAACGGCGCTGGCTGCCGGTGAGTCGTCGAAGGTGGCCCAGGACGGCGGCTCAGCCGAGGTACCGCGCAGCTGGCTGATCACCTCGTCACCGCGAGCGGCGAAGGTGGCGATGTGTTGTTGCACACGCAGCGATGCCTGCATCGCGGTGCTGACCGCGGTTACCGGCAGTTGTGGCAAGGTCTCGGGCAGTCTGCGGGCCTCCGCAACCGCCGTGGCGGCGAGGCCCAGCGCGGCTCGGATCGACGTCGGAATGTGCGGCATTCCCTAAGCCTGCACCAAGCGAGCTGATCCTGACCACTCGTCGAGGTCGCTGAACCTGCCGGTGCGGTCAGCGGGTCGGCTGGTGGTCCGTAGAATCGTGGGCATGACAGCCGGAGCCAGCAAGCGCGTCCTGCTCGCCAAGCCGCGGGGTTACTGCGCGGGCGTCGACCGAGCGGTGGAAACCGTCGAGCGGGCTTTGGCGCACTTCGGGGCTCCGGTCTACGTTCGCAAGCAGATCGTGCACAACCTGCACGTGGTGCGGGCGTTGGAAGAACGCGGTGCGGTGTTCGTCGAGGAGCTGGCCGAGGTGCCGCCGGAATCGGTGGTCGTGCTGTCCGCCCACGGCGTCGCCCCGGTGGTGCACGAGCAGGCCGCCGAACGCGACCTTCGGGTCATCGACGCCACCTGCCCGCTGGTCACCAAGGTGCACAACGAGGCCCGCCGGTTCGCCGAGCAGGACTACGACATCGTGCTGATCGGACATGACGGGCATGAAGAGGTGGTCGGCACCACCGGCGAGGCACCCGAGCGGATCAAGCTGGTCGACGGCCCGCAGGACGTAGCCAAGCTGGAGCTGCGGGACCCGGACCGGGTGGTGTGGCTTTCGCAGACCACGCTCTCGGTGGACGAGACCATGCACACGGTGCGCGCGCTGCAGGAGCGGTTCCCCAACCTGCAGTCGCCGCCGAGCGATGACATCTGCTACGCGACCCAGAATCGGCAGGCGGCGGTGAAGGTCATCGCACCGCGAGTCGAGCTGTTCCTGGTGGTCGGTTCGCCGAACTCCTCAAACTCTGTTCGCATGGTCGAGGTGGCTCTGGCCGCCGGCGCGGATCGCGCCTATCTGGTCGAGAACGCGACGCATGTCAACCCGGAGTGGTTGCACGGGGTCACCACGGTCGGGCTGTCCTCCGGCGCCTCGGTTCCGGAGGTGCTGGTGCAGGAGACCGTGCAGTGGTTGGCCGAGCAGGGCTATGCCGACGTCGAGGAAGTCACCCACACCGAGGAACGGCTCACCTTCGCCCTGCCGCAGGAACTCCGCCGCGAGCTGAAGCTGACCGCGCGCCCCTGAACCTTCCGACCGGCGGCGGACTGCCTCCGCTGGGAACTTCGGCCGTTAAGGGCCGGGGAACCCCGGCCGTTATCAGCGCCGGCTGACCAACCGGATGCCGGCCACGACCAGTACCACCGCCGTCGCCCCGGCGATGGCCGGGAAGCCGTAGACGATCCAGTTCGTGGCCTGATCGATCAGCTTGCCCCGGTCGTGCAGGCCGCCGGTTCGGATATACAGCAGCGCTGCGGAGGCGGCGAAGTACACCAGCGGCGGCGCGACCACGATGGGGAACATCTCGCTGCGCCGGACCACCAGGATGGCGACCAGCGACGCCAGCACCAGGCCGTAGTTGAACACGCCGCGCACCGAACTACCGCTGAGCGAATCGATCAGGCCGCTGGCGCCGGCTATTCCGATCAACACCAGCAGCGCCAGCCAGCCGGGCAGTCCACGTTCGGTGCGGGCCCGCCTGCGCCGGCCGCCGGTCAAAACCTCAGGTGGCCGTTCCTGACTTCGGTAGTACGGCTGTTCAGGGGCTCGCCGCTCGCCCCGGTAGGCCGATGCCGGCTGCTCGGTGGAACGCTGGCCGGGCACGCGGTAGTACGACGTATCCGGCTGTTCCGACACGAAGCTGGCTCCGTTCCCATGCGGCATCTGGCCTACCGTACCTGGCTCAGCAGTTCCTCCGAGCTAAGAGTTCGCGCAGCCGTCAAGATTTGCCCAGGTTCGCCTAGTTCACCATCCGTTCGGGAGTCCACCACCGACAGTTCGGCCAGCCGGCGGGCGGTCACCAGCACCCGGCCCTCCATGCTTCCCACCGTGCTGTTGAAGCTCTCGACCGCTGCCCCGAGCGATCGACCCAGCTTGTCCAGGTGCGCGCCCATGCTGCTCAGCCGGCGGTACAACTGCCGGCCGAGTTCGCTGACCTGCGCGGCGTTGTCGGCCAGTGCCTGCTGCCGCCAGGTGTAGCCAATAGTGCGCAGCAACGCCACCAGGGTGGTCGGGGTGGCGAGAATGACGTTGCGCGCGAAGGCGTGCTCCAGCAACGCCGGATCCTCACGCAGCGCGGCGTCGAGGAAGGCATCGGCCGGCACGAAGCAGACCACGAACTCCGGCGCCGGATCGAACAGTTGCCAGTAGGCCTTGCCGCCCAGGTCGTCGACATGCTGACGCAGGTGCCGGGCATGAGCCTTCAGCCGGGCCGTCCGGGTGGCCGGATCACGGGCCTCCATGGCTTCGAGATAGCCGGCGAAGGCCACCTTGGCATCCAGCACGATGTGCTTGCCGCCGACCAGTTGCACCACCAGGTCCGGCCGCAGGGTGCCGTCTTCGCCGGCCACCGACGGCTGGGTGACGAAGTCGACGTGCTCGACCAGGCCGGCGGCCTCGACCGCGCGCTCCAACTGCAACTCGCCCCAGCGGCCGCGTACCTGCGGCGCGCGCAGGGCGGTGACCAGTTGGCTGGTCTCCGAGCGCAGGCCGTCCGCGCTCAGCCGCATCGCGGCCAGGTGCTCGTCCAGCGCGGCGGTGGCAGCAAGCCGGTCCCGTTCGGAGACGTGCAGTTGTTGCTGTACCCGCTCCAGCGCCTCGTGCACCGGACGAACCAGCGACTCGATCGACTGCTGGCGGGCGGCCAGGTCGCCGGCGGCCAGTGCCTGGGCATGGTCGACCTTGGCCTGGGCGAGTTGGGACAGCGCCGAGCGGCTGCGACCGGCCAGGAAGCCCAGGCCGCCACCCAGCAGGAGACCGAGCAGCAGGCCGAGCAGTAGGAGTGCGAAAGCGATCATGCTGGCCATGGTGGCGGGCCGGTCTGACAAATCGGCGGTGCAACTCGCCGACCGGACGATCAGGCTCGCCAGCAGCGGCCGCGCGCGATCGGACGCTCGGTCGCCATCAGCCGGTCCGGCGGCGCAGCGTCGCGCCGGCCAGCGCCACCGCGAGCAGCAGGCAGCCGAGCACCACCGCGCCATCGGAGTACACGGCCTGGGCCAGCGTGGGGTGACTGGCCGCCGCGGTGATGCCATCGGTGGCGTAGCTCAGCGGTAGCACGTCGGACACCCAGCGCAGCGGGGCGGACATGGCCGAGCGCGGGTTCAGCAGCCCGCACAGCAGCAGCTGCGGCAGCACCACCGCCGGCATGAACTGCACCGCCTGGAACTCGGTGACCGCGAAGGCCGACATCAGCAGTCCCAGGCCGGTGCCGAGCAGCGCGTCCAGGATCGCGAACAGCCCGATCACCGCGGTGTGGTGGACGTCCATCCGCAGCGGCCCGATCGCCACCGCCGCAGTGACCACCGCCTGGGCGACCGCGGCCAGGCCGAACGCCAGGCCGTAACCGCCGACCAACTCGCCGCGCTGCAACCGGGTGGTCAGCAGCCGCTCGAGGGTGCCGGACGTGCGTTCCCGAACCATCGTCACCGAGGTGATCAGGAACATCACCACGAACGGGAAGATGCCCAGCAGCTGCGGCCCGATCCGGTCGAACGGCCCACCGTTACCGGCGTAGACGTACTTGAACAGGGTCAGCAGCGCCGAAGGCACCACGAGCAGCAGCGCGATACTGCGCCGATCGTGCCCCAGCTGCTGCAGTACCCGGCAGCTGGTCGCCAGCATTCGCAAGCCGCTCATGACGCCGCTCGCTCGGCCAGTACCAGGAAGGCTTGTTCGAGATCGTCCTGCCCGGTGCGCCGGCGCAGTCCGTCCGGGGTGTCGTCAGCGACCAGTCGGCCGTCGCGGAGCAGCAGCACCCGGTCGCAGCGGGCCGCCTCGTCCATCACGTGACTGGATACCAGCAGGGTGACCCCGCCGGCCGCCAGCCGCTGGAACAACTGCCAGAGCTGGCGCCGCAGCACCGGATCGAGTCCCACCGTCGGCTCGTCGAGCAGCAGCAACTCCGGCCCGGCGAGTAGCGCGGCGGCCAGCGACACCCGTGCCCGCTGGCCGCCGGACAGGTTGCCGGTCAGCGCGGTGCGCCGGTCGGCGAGTTCCACATCGCGCAACGCGTCGTCGATCGCGCGCTGATCGGCACCGGCGATGGTCGCGAAGTACCGCAGGTTCTGTTCCACGGTCAGGTCCGGGTACACCGACAGGGTCTGGGTGGCGTAGCTGACCCGACTGCGCAGTTCGGCGACGCCGGCCGGTCGGCCCAGTACCCGGATCTCACCGGAGCGGATCAGTTGAACCCCGGCGATGGACCGGATCAGCGTGGTCTTGCCGCAACCGCTCGGCCCGACCAGCCCGGTCACCGAGCCGCTCGGCACGTCCAGCGTCAGCCGGTCCAACGCCAACCGGCCGCTGCGTAGCACGGTGAGGTCGCGTACCTCCACCGCCGATAAATTCATCATGCGCAGATTTTTGCCGCGCCCGCGAGTGGACGTCAAGCGGCTCCGTAGACTGCCAATCCGTGGCTCTCACTATCGGCATCGTCGGACTGCCCAACGTCGGCAAGTCAACCCTGTTCAACGCGCTTACCCGCAATAACGTGTTGGCGGCCAACTACCCGTTCGCCACCATCGAGCCGAACGTCGGCGTGGTCGGCGTGCCCGATCCTCGATTGGCCGTGCTGGCCGAAATGTTCCATTCGGCGCGGCAGCTGCCGGCCACGGTGAGCTTCGTGGACATCGCGGGCATCGTGCGTGGCGCCTCCGAGGGTGCCGGGCTGGGCAACAAGTTCCTGGCCAACATCCGCGAGGCCGATGCCATCTGCCAGGTCATCCGGGTCTTCACCGATCCGGACGTGGTGCATGTAGACGGCAAGGTCTCGCCCGCCGACGACATCGAGACGATCAACACCGAGCTGATCCTGGCCGACCTGCAGACGATCGAGAAGGCGTTGCCCCGGCTGGAGAAGGAGGCCCGGACGAACAAGGAGCGGCAACCGCAGCTCGCCGCGGTGCGAGAGGCCAACGAGGTGCTCGAGCAGGGCCGTACCGTCTTCGGGTCGGGATTGGATCCGCTGCCGTTGCGGGAACTGCACCTGATGACGGCCAAGCCGTTCCTGTACGTGTTCAACGTGGATCCGGCCGAGCTGGCCAATCAGGACCTCATCGGCTCGCTGCGCGAACTGGTCGCGCCCGCCGAGGCCATCTTTCTCGACGCCAAGACAGAGGCCGAGCTGGTCGAGCTGGAACCGGACGAGGCGCTGGAACTGCTGCAATCTATGGGAGTCGAGGAATCCGGGCTGGACCAGCTGGCCCGGGTCGGTTTCGACACCCTGGGCCTGCAGACCTATCTGACCGCCGGTCCGAAGGAGGCGCGGGCCTGGACGATCCCCAAGGGTGCCACCGCACCGCAGGCGGCCGGGGTGATCCACACCGACTTCGAGCGCGGCTTCATCAAGGCCGAGGTGGTCTCCTACGACGACCTGGTGGCCGCCGGCTCGATGGCCGAGGCCAAGGCGCGCGGCAAGGTGCGGATCGAGGGCAAGGACTACCTGATGGCCGACGGCGATGTGGTGGAGTTCCGCTTCAACGTGTAGTGGATGCCTATGGCCCAGTCAATATCGGGGGCATCGCCGGCGGTGCGCTGGGAGTCCGCAAGCCGCGATGCGGGTCTGTTGGGCCGTGCGCTACCGAAGGCAGCCGCCCGGCCGTTTGGACGGCATCGTGGAGCGGCTGATCCGCCAGGTCCCCGAGCTGGGCCGCGACAAGATCAAACGGGCCGTTCACGGCGAGTACGACGGTAATAAAGTCAGAGACTTCGTGCCGATCCTGCTAGGCGGTTGGCGTGCTCGGAACTGGCGCACTCAGCGCCCCGGCCGCACCGGGCCTAGCCCGACTCGGCGTCTAGCCCCCGCCTCGCTGGACCTTCGCTCGATCGACCCACCTGGCGAATAAGCTCCAGGCTGCCAACGTCTCAAGCGCTTCCTGCTCGTTGAGATCCGCAGCGCCGACGTGGTTGAGCGGATTCCGTATCCCAGAGAAGAGACCTTGTCCAAGTGTGATCGCGCCAATGTGGCGATCCTTGAAGAGGTCTGGATTTGACTCGTCGCACAGCTGCAGGCGCATCAGACGCTGGCTTGCGTGGTGGTATCGGTCTTCACGCTAACCGCGCGAGCCGCGAAAGTGCTCAAGCGTATCTGGTGGATACGATTGAGCACATGAGGGTATGGGACCGGCTGGTGGAACGTGCGGCCGAGCAGCACGGCTACGTGACGACCCGCGACGCGCGGGAGCTGGATATCGATCCGACCCAGTTGCGGCTGCTGGCAGCGAGAGGCCGTCTAGAGCGTACCGGGCGCGGCGTGTACCGAGTGCCGATGCTGCCGCGTACTGAGCACGACGACCTGGCCGCGGCCGTCGCGTGGACGTTGGGTCGAGGCGTGGTGTCGCACGAGTCGGCGCTGAAATTACATGGGTTGGGCGAAGTGAACCCGTCGCGAATTCACCTGACTGTGCCGCGGGACAACCATCCACGGGCGGCTGGGGGCGAGATGTATCGGACGCATCGCCGCGAGCTGGCCGCATCGGATATCACGCAGGTTGACCTGTTGCCGGTCACCACGGTCGCCCGAACGATCAGAGATTGTCTTGCCGCGGGAACGGATCCGTATCAGTTGCGGTTAGCGGTTGATCAGGCCGAACATGATGGCACCCTTCGGCGTGCGGTCGCGGGCGAGTTGCGCGCGCAGCTTGACGCGGCTGGTGTTCGCCGACCGACGCGGACGGGACGGGCTCCGGCATGAGCTCGCCATACTCCTCACCGCCGTCAAACCTGCGGTCATTGCGTGATCGCCTCGTGCAGGCTGCCAAACGGGAAGGACTGTATTCGGCCGGCTGCAGCAGCATGTTGCGGTCCTCATCGTCGCCCAGTTGGCAGCACGGCTCACCGGCGCCGCAGGGACGCCGCTTCTACTGGTCAAGGGCGGATCGTCCTTGGAGCTGCGTCGGGGGATCGGGAACTCGCGTACGTCGAAGGATCTTGACACGGTGGCCCGGCATGACGCGGCAGACGTACATGAACTACTCGCCGATGCGGGGGAAGTTGGCTGGGAAGGCTTCACGGCGATCTTCACTCCGCCGGAGGAGATCGATGTGCCGGGCCTGCCGATAAAGCCGAGACGGTTCGTCGCCAAGCTGAGCTACCACGGACAGCCGTTCGCCTCGGTGCCGATCGAGGTGTCCATGGTCGAGGCAGGTAATGCGGAGAGCTTCGACGTGGTCTCCTCCGATGCGCTCGCGCTGGTGGGTGTGCCGGTCGCGGTGACGGTGCCGTGCATGACCGTCCCATGGCAGGTCGCGCAGAAGCTACACGCGTGCACGGCGACGTTGACAGCGCCCAAGACCAACGACCGCGCCCACGACCTTGTCGACCTGCAGTTGCTTGAGGTACTACTTGCCGACAGCGACCTACAACAGACCCGTCTGGCATGTGTCGCCGTGTTCGAAGGGCGCGCCGAGCAGCTTTGGCCGCCGACGATCCAAGTGCCGACTCATTGGCCGGCGATCTACGATCGAGCGCGGGAAGGGCTCGACCACCTCGACTTGGCTAAGACGGTCGTTGATGCCGCGAAACGGGTGCAGCGTTTCGTCGCCAGAATCGACCATGCGCGTGCTGTCGCCTGATACCGCGGCCACTCCCATCGGGTCGGCCGGGTTGTATCTACCGCTCGCCCGAGCGCGGCATTGGACGGCCGCAACTCCGGGATGATCCCGGCGAGGCGGCCATTGTCGTGCTGACTAACCTCCCGCTGAGATGCCGGCACCCACTGAGGACGCCTCCCGCTGAGGTGCCAGCACCCGCTGAGGACGCCACCCGCTGAAAGCACCGCGGCTATATTCTGACGGCCTGGTTCGGCCTGCCGGAGGACCTCGGCCTGCAGGAGCGGGAGTTCGCTACCGACGAGTCGAGCACGCGCAGGGAGGCTGATGTGCTGTCGCAGTACGTGCTGCTGTTCTGCCGGTGGAGCATCGGGCTGACCTTTCTCGCCTCCGCAGTCGGCAAGGCGCGGGACCTGCCGGCCTTCCGGCTCGCCATCACCGACCTGCATGCGCTGCCGGCCCGGCTGGCGCGGCCGGCTGCGATCGGCACCGTGGTCGCCGAGGCGCTGGTGGTACTGGGCATGATCGTCGGCTTAGCAGCGCTGCCGATCGGCTTCGTGCTGGCCGCGGTCCTGCTGGTGCTGTTCTCTGCGGTGCTGGTGACCGCGCTGCGCCGCGAGGCCGAGGTCAGCTGCAACTGCTTCGGTGCCAGCGAACGGCCCATCAGCTGGTACGACGTCGGTCGCAACGCGGTGCTGGTGGCCTGCTGCGTATCCGGCCTGGTCAGTTACGCGATCGCCGACCACGGCCGTCCGGCGGTGGCACTGATCATCCTGCTCGGCCTGATGGCGGGCTGCTTCTTCCTGATCGTCAACAACTGCCGGGATATCGTCGAGTTGTTCCGCCAGCCGTACGTGATCGAGTAAGGGATCCTCAGTGGGAACCGGATGGGCCGCCTTCGCCATTGCCACCTGGCTGGTGCTGCTGCTGAACCTGATGCTCACGCTGCGAACGGTGCGATACCTGCGTTCGCGGCAGCGGGCCGACCAGCTGGCCGCGCTGCGGGAAAGCCAGCCGGAGCTCGAGCTCGGTGCGCCGGCGCCGGAGTTTCACGCTCGCGATCTGAGCGGGCAACCGGTTCGGCTGAGCGACTATGGCGACCGGGAAACCGCATTCGTCTTCGTCTCGCCGCACTGCGGGTCCTGCGCGCGCGAGCTGCCGGAGCTGGCCAAGCTCGCTTCGCTGGCCAGGACCGGCTCCTCGGCCGAACTGGTGCTGGTGAGCGACAGCGACACCCCCGAGACAGACACCTGGCTGGCCGGGATCGCCGAGCAGCATCCGGAGGTGACCGAGCTGCGGATGGTGATCGGCAGCCATACCGACTTACTGGCGCGGTACAACCCGCGCGGCCTGACGCCGTACTTCTGCCAGCTCGACGGCCACGGCCGGGTCACCGCCCGGGGCGGCCTGCGCTCGCCCTACTGGGCGGCCATCGTGCAGCGCTGGGAGAGCGGTACCAACCCGGCGCGAACGTTGCGCCGATACGTCTAGGGATCGTCGCCCGACCGTCAAGAGAGCTCAGCCTCAGCCGGTTGGGCACCTCGTTGAACTGGCAGCGCTATCCACATATGTTGGTAGACGGCTCAACTCACGAGCGCGCGGCTAAGTCGTAGCCGACTCGAATTCCTAGCGATTCGAACTTAAACGACCGGACAAGTGGCGGTTCGGCCTCGTCCCGATGCCGCGAGATCCAACCGGTGGGTCGAGCGGGACGGTGTCCGTCGAACGCCGGTCGGCAGCCAATAGAACATCCCTCTCGAGTTCGCGGGTAAGGCAATCACCCCGACCATGGCGGCAGCCCGTGGCGCCGTCCCGTCCCGACCGTAAGGAGAGCATCACTCATGCAGATCGACAAGGACCAGATCATCGACTTCCTGCGCCAACAGGGTCAGCACGACCAGGTTGAGCAGGCACAGCAGCAGTTGCCCGACCAGGTCGACACCGACCAGCACGCCGACCTGCTCCGTCGGCTCAACATCGATCCCAAGGAACTGCTCGGCAAACTCGGTGGCCTCGGCGGTGCGCTCGGCAATTTGTGAACGTTGCTTGTGTCTAATGCTTGAAAAAATTACTTTGACGCTCGGCGTGTCGCAGCATCTCGGCCTCGTTGCCAGGCCTCGGCGATCATCGCCTGGTCGCGCCCGTACAGCGCGGACAGCTGGTTGCACAGTTGGGGCGGCAGCTTGCGATATCCGCGTTCGATCTCGGAGAGGGCACTGCGATGTACCCCGACCGATCGAGCGACCTCGGTCGCGCTCAACCCGGCCCGCTCGCGGATGCTCGCCAGGTCCGCCTCGTTGAGTGGGGTCCGCAGCAAGTCGTCGGTGCTGATGCGGAGCACTTCGGCAAGTTTGCGGAGATGGCCCGGCGAAGGGGTGCTCTTGCCCTGCTCCCACGCCGTTGCGGCTTGCGGCGACACGTCCAGCAGAAGTGACAGGTCCCGGATCGTGAGGCCCCGCTCGGATCTCACTCGCCTCAACACTCCATGTGCGAACAGATGGACGCCAGTGGACGGCATCCGCACCTCCACCTCCGAAGTGAGGTCATTGTCGGAAGCCATGATTCCCTCCCGCGAGGCGGCGGTGTACAACAACTTTGTGAACATCACTTAGTTACAGTGTTTGAAAGATACCTGACATTAACCATAGAACGCTGTAATGTTTCCGACCGACGTGCAGTTCGGCATGTCGATGGTTCCGCAGTGATGCAGACAAGTTGGACCAGGGCTGGGGGTGCGCGGCGCGCGGACGGCAACGACACCCCCGGCCCTCTGCACCAGACCTAGGTAGAGGAGCGACGGTGCCCGTGCAGACCGCCTGGCTGCGGGATCGGCAGACCCTTGCGGAAGTCGTCAGCCACAGCGGGCTGTCCGAGCGGGAGTTGGCCCGTCAGGCTTGCTTGGGACATTCCACCGTAAATCACCTGCTGACCGGCCGGCGCAAGTCATGCAGCCTGCACACGGCCAAGACGATCGCCGGCATCCTCGGCGTCGATTTCCATCAGCTGTTCGTGACCTAGCCATCCCGAGGTGGCCTCCTCAGCCGCCGGCACGGAGGCGGCGAGGTCGAGTGGCATGATGCACGCGTGCGAGTGCTCGGTGCCGTACTCGGGGCGGCGGTGATCGTCGCGACCTGGTCCAGCGTGCTGTCGGTACTGGTGGTGCCGCGGCAGTCCCGCGACCGGCTGAGCCGGCTGGTGTTTGGCTGCGTAGACCGATTGTTCCGGGCCGCCACCGGCCACTGGTCCAGTTACCGGATTCGGGACCGGGTGCTGGCCGCCGAGGCGCCGGCGATGATCCTGGTTCACCTGGCGGTCTGGCTGCTGCTGTTCTACTGCGGCTTCGGGCTGATCCTGCAGTCCTTCGATCCACACGGGACGGGGCATGCCTTCGCGCAGGCCGGATCCTCGCTGTTCACCCTCGGCTACGCCGGGCCGGCCGGAGCCACGCTGAGCGGCGTCGACTACTTCGCCGCGGCGACCGGGCTAGTGGTGGTCGCGCTGCAGATCGGCTACCTGCCCACCCTGTACGGCGCGTTCAACCGGCGCGAGGTCGAGGTCACGCTGCTGACCGCGCGTGCCGGCACGCCCGCCTGGGGTCCGGAGATCCTCGCTCGCACCCGGTTCGGCTTCACCGCCGACGAGGACGGCGTGGTGATGGACCAGTTCTACCTGCAGTGGGAACGCTGGGCGGCCGACGTCTCGGAGAGCCACACCAACTACCCGGTGCTGACCCGGTTCCGCTCACCGGGTACCTACAGCTCCTGGCTGGTGGCCTTGATCGCGGTGATGGACTCGGCGGCGCTGTGGCTGGCGGTGTCGCCGGGCAGCGCGCCGAGGATCGAGGCGCGGCTGGCACTGCGGATGGGCTTCACCACGCTGCAGGCGATCGCTCGTACCTTCGACCTTGCCGTGCAGGACGATCCGGATCCGGATTCGGTGCTGCAGCTGAGTTACACCGACTACCTCGCCGGCATCGAGCGGCTCGCCTCGACCAACTTCCGGATGGAACGCAGCCCCGAACAGGCCTGGCCGGACTTCCGGGGCTGGCGGGTCAACTACGAGGCGGTGGCCTACGCACTGGCCGCCCGATTGGATGCGGTGCCGGCACCGTGGACGGGTCCGCGCCGGACCGGCGATCAGCCGCTGGCGCCGATCCGGCCGGCGAACCGGACGCCGACCCCGCACGTCGGCTGACCCGGCCAGAGCCAGCTGATTCGGGCATCGTCGCGGGTCAGATCAGATCAGGTCGGTGCGAGTGCGGGAGTGGCCACCGGCTGCTTCGGCGCCTCCTCGGACAGGCCGACCCGGGCATGCAGCCGGGTCAAGGTCCGCGGCGCCCACCAGTTCCAGCGGCCAGCCAGCCGCATGAACGCCGGTACCAGCACGCCGCGGATCAGGGTCGCATCGAGCACGATGGCGATCGCGGTACCGATGCCGAACAGCTGCAGGAAGCTCACCCGGCTGGTGCCGAAGGCCAGGAAGGTGACCGAGAGCAGCGCGGCCGCGGTGCTGACGATGCGGCCGGTCCGGGCCAGCCCGCCGGCCACCGCCTCGGCGTTGCTGGCGCCGGCGGCATGCAACTCGGCTATCCGGGACAGTAGGAAAACCTCGTAGTCCATCGACAGGCCGAACGCGATGCAGAACAGCAGCACCGGCATCGAGGTGTTGATGGGGCCGGGGGTGAAGCCGAGCGGGCCGGACAGGTGGCCGTACTGGAAGATCCAGACCATCGCGCCGAACACCGCCGACAGGCTCAGCACGTTGAGCACCAGCGCCTTCACCGGCAACAGCACGCTGCCGGTGAACAGGAACAGCAGCACGAAGGTGGACAGCGCGATCCAGCCGATGGCCCAGGGCAGGCCGGCCGCGATGCCGTCCTTGGAATCGACCAGTTCCGCCGGGGCGCCGCCGACGTAGGCGGTCGTGCCGTCCGGCGGTGCAACCGTACGAACCTGATGGACCAAACGCTGGGCGGCCTCGGAGTTGGCGTCGTTCGGTCCGTCCACCACCAGATATTGCACGCCGAGACGACCGAGTTGCTCGGCGGGAGCGGCGATCTCGCTGCCGTCATGGAAGATGCCGGTGGTCGTGGCGACCGAGCTGACGCCGGGCAACTCCGAGATCGTGCTCGCATAGCGGCTGACCTCGGTCTCGGACGGATTGCCTTGCAGCACGGCATAGATCGCCGCCGCGGCATTCTGCGGGTAGTCCGCGCGCAGCACGTCGCCGACCTGCCGGCTCGGCAGCGACGTGGGCAGCGACCGGTCGTCCGGCGTGGCGAAGTTGATGTGCAGGAACGGGGTGCCGAGTACCAGCAGCAGTGCGACCACCGGCAATCCGGCGATCACTGGCCGGCGCATGACCAGGCCGGCCCCCCGGCGCCAGAACCGGCTCTCGGCCGAGGCCGACCGAGGTTCGCGGGATCGCCGGATCCGGCCGGCGTTGACTCGCGGACCGAGCACCGCCAACAGGGCCGGCAGGGTGGTCAGCGAGGCCAGCATCGCGATCAGCACCACGCCGATGCCGGCATAGGCGAAGGAGCGGAGGAAGTACAGCGGAAAGACCAGCATCGCTGCCAGTGCGACCGCCACCGTGGCCGAGGAGAACAACACGGTACGGCCAGCGGTGTGCAGGGTACGGCTCAGCGCCAGTTCGATCGGCTGGCCGGCGCCCAGTTCCTCCCGGAACCGGCTCACGATCAGCAGCGAGTAGTCGATGGCCAGCCCCAGGCCCATGGCGGTGGTCAGGTTGATCGCGTAGGTGGACACGTCGGTCAGGTGGCCGAGCACGTCCAGCACGCCGAACGCGCCGGCGATGGCCATCAGGCCGACCGCGAGCGGCAGCACGGCGGCCACCGCGCTGCCGAAGGCGATCAGCAGCAATACCAGGGTGATCGGCACCGCGATGGATTCGGCGATTGCCAGGTCCTTGGCGACCTGGCTGGTCACGTCGTTGCCGGCGCCGAGCTGGCCACCTGCCTGAATGGTCACCGAGCCGCTGCGGGAAACGGTGTGCTCGATGATCCGCCGGGCGCTGGTGGCGGCCGCCGACTCGTCACCGGTGACGTGGACCGCGATGATCCCGGACCGGCCGTCGCTGCCGCGCAGGTTGCTCGCCCGGCCGTCCCACCAGGACGAGACGCTGTCCACGGCCGGATCCTGCCGGAGCGTTCCGGTGACCCGGTCGACGGCGGTTGTGGCGGCCGGGCTGTTCAGCCCGGCGCCAGCGGCCGGTGTGACCAGCAGCAGCAGGTTGGGCGAACCACCGAACCGCGAGTCCAGGACCGTCCGGGCCTTGCTGGAACCGGATGCCGGGTTGTCGAAGCCACCTGCCTTGAGCGCGGCGAAGGTGCCGCCGGCCAATGCCAGGAAGGCGAGCAGCGCGATGACCGAACCGGCCAGCACCCAGCGGCCGCGAGCGGTGACGAAGTGCGCGAGTCGGGTGAACATGAGAACTCCGGATAAAAAGGGCGACTGCCGTTCGATTAGAGAACACTGTTCTCTTCTACTTCGAGGTTGTCAACACACCGATCGCGCTGTGAACGCTGTTCACCAAGTGCTAACGTCGAGTTATGGTTGCCGCTACCCGCCGCGATCGGCTTCGTACCGAGACGATCGCCGAGATCAAGCAGGCTGCCTGGGCCGAACTGCAGGAAGCCGGTCTGCAGGATCTGTCGCTGCGCGGCGTGGCCCGTCGGCTCGGCATGGCACCGTCCGCGCTCTACCGGTACTTCGAGAGCCGGGACGAGCTGCTGACCGCGCTGATCATCGAGGCCTATTCCGCGCTCGGGGACGAGTTGGAGCGGCACTACCGACGGACCTCCCGCCGGCGCAACACCCACGCCCACGACGTCTTTCTCGAGGTGGCCCGGGCCTACCGCAAGTGGGCGCTGTCGCATCCGCTGGAATACAAGCTGATCTTCGGCACCTCGATCCCGGGCTACACCGGAACGGAGCAGACCACCGAGGCTTCGATGCGCTCGTCCGGGGTGCTGCTGCGAGTCATGACCGACCTGGTGCGCCAGGAGGGGTTGGCCGATATCTGGCGGGCGGATCTCGCCCCCGAGGTGCGCAAGAAGCTGCAGGCCTGGTCGGAGACGCTGAACGAGCCGCTGCCGCCGGAGGCGCTGCGCGCCGCACTGGCCTGCTACGCGACCCTGCACGGCGCGATCAACCTCGAGATCTACTCGCACCTGCCGAGCAAGATGAGCAGCGAGGAGATGTTCGTGGCGCTGGTGGAGAACTCGGTTGCCACAGTGCTGCCGCGCTGAATTACACAGTGCTGCCGCGATGAATTACACAGTGCTGCCGCGCTGAACTACCAGAGCCGATCGATTTCACCCGGATATAGCTCGATCCGGGCGTGCTCGAAATCGGCGGCATGCTGGCGGCCGTGCGGGGTGAACAGCGAGCCTAGCGTCACCTTGTCGAACTGGTCGCTGGGAAAAGGCTCTTCTGGCGTGCCGCCGACCAGCACGGTGCCCGGCAGCAGCTGCCAGCCCGCCTTGCGGTAGAAGCCGGCCAGCTCGGTGTCGCAGGTGAAGATGCCCAGATCGTTGCCGAGCTCGGCCATCGTCCGGCGGGCTTCTCGAACTAGTTCGAGGCCGTGCCCATGCCCTCGACAGGCTAGGTCGGTGACGACCGCACTCAGCCCGGCGGCCGCATAATGCTCGCCGCGATGGGAGATCTCCTTGCTGAGAATATCCAGTACTGCTATGGCTTTCTCGCCATCGACCAGCACCAGGGTGAGCGGGTTGAGCAGCGGGTCGTGGCCGGCGTCGTCCGTATCCGGCCAGGCCTGCCGGTGCAGCCGCAGCTGCTCGGCGCGCAACTCCGGAGGCAGCGCGTGCTGCCGATAGCTGATTGTTCGTATCTCGGCCTTCATCGGCCGGCGGCATAGCCGGCGCCGCCACGAGGGTTGGCCGCCGCCCGCAGGAAACCGGTCTGCGGATCCCGGCCGGCCGCGCTCAACCGGCCCAGCGTCCAGTCGCCGGAGACCTGAATCCGATGGCCGCGGCGGCGCAGCTCGGCCAGCACCGCGGGATCCAGCCGGCTCTCGACCACCAGCTCGCCCGGACTGGCGGCGCGTGGCCAGAACGAGCTGGGAAAGTGCGTGCTGTGCAGCATCGGCGCGTCGACGGCCTGCTGCAGGCTGAGCCCGAAATGCACGTGGGCCAGGAAGAACAGCAACGACCACTGGTCCTGCTGATCGCCACCCGGCGTGCCGAAGGCGAGGTACGGCTGACCGTCGCGCAGCGCCAGCGACGGACTGAGGGTGGTCCGCGGGCGCACCCCCGGCCGTAGCGAGGCCGGCAGGCCGTCCTGCAGCCAGGTCATCTGTGTGCGGGTGCCGAGGCAGAAGCCGAGCTCGGCGATCATCGGTGAGCTCTGCAGCCAGCCACCGCTCGGCGTGGCCGAGATGTGCATGCCCCACTGGTCCACCACGTCCAGATGGCAGGTGTCACCGCGGGTCTCGCCGTGCGCGTCCACCGTCGGCTCGCCCGAACCGGTGTCCGGTTCTTGCGCGAATGTCTCGTCCCGCACGGGTAATCGCGGCCTCCGGCCACCGGGCGCGCCGGGTCGCAGTTCGAGCGATGCGGTGTCGCCGACCAGCTGCCGGCGTTCGGCGGCGTAGCCCTCGGCGAGCAGCTCGGCCAGCGGGGTGCCCGCATCGTCGCCGTACCAGGCCTCCCGGTCGGCGAAGGCCAGCTTGCCGCACTCCACCACCGTATGGACGTAGTCGGCGGTGAGCAGGCCGGCCTCGGCCAGGTCGTAGCCGGCAAGCAGCGACAGCTGCTGCAGAAACACCGGCCCCTGGCCCCATGGACCGGTCTTGCACACCTGATAGCCGTGATAGTCGAAGGTGGCCGGCTCCTCCACCGGGCAGCGCCAGCTCGCGAGGTCGGCGGCGGTCAGCACGCCGGCGTGCTGCTCACCGGAGGCATCACGCACCGGCCGACGCACGTGCCGCTCGATCGCCTCGGCGACGAAGCCGGTGTAGAAAGCGCGCCGAGCGGCTTCGATCTCGGCCTCCCGGGATGCTCCGGGGTCTTGGCACTCGTCGAGCAGCCGTCGCCAGGTGGCGGCCAGCGCCGGATTACGCAGCCGGCTGCCGACCGCCGGCACGGTACCGCCGGGCAGCCACGCCGCCGCCGAGTCCGGCCAGTCCTCGGACAGCATTCGAGCCACCGTCTCGATGGTGGACCGGATCGCCGGCAGTACCGGAAACCCCTGCTCGGCATAGTGGATAGCCGGCGCCAGCACGTCGGCCAGCCGCCAGGTTCCCCAGTCGGCGAGCAGCCGCAGCCAGCCGCCGAACGCGCCCGGCACCGTGGCGGCCAGCAGGCCGGTGCCCGGCACCAGGTCGAGGCCTTCGTCGCGGTACCGGGCGATGGTTGCCGCGGCCGGCGTCACGCCCTGGCCGGCGATCACCCTGACCCGCTGCTCGGCCGGATCCCACAGCAGGATGGGCACTTCACCGCCGGGGCCGTTCAGGTGCGGCTCCACCACCTGCAGCACGAAGCCGGTCGCGACCGCCGCGTCGGCAGCGTTGCCGCCGCGTTCCAGCACGCTCATGCCCACCGCGGTGCCGAGCCAGTGCGTGCTCGCCACCATGCCGAAATCGCCACGCAGATCGGGACGGGTGGTGAACTGCGGTATCTGCACGTGCCTCCGTCCGTCGGGCTGCGAAGAGTTCGCCAAGCCAGCGTACGGCCGAGCCGATCAGCGGCTCGGGCCGGTCGGAAATCAAGCTCGCTTGCTTGTTTTGCCCTCGGATGCCAGGCTGGCAGCCAGGACGAGCGCGATGGAGGCGCCGATGTCGATGGTGGCGCTGGTGCTGGCCGACCTGGCAGCCGAGGGTGCGGAGCTGGACGCGCGGATCGCCGCGTTGCCCGGCGAGGACTGGGCAATCCTCACTCCGGCCGTCGGCTGGACGATCGCACACCAGATCGCCCACCTGCATTGGACGGATCGGTTGGCGTTGCTGGCCATCTCCGAGCCAGCCCGATTGGCCGAGGCAATGCACCGGGCCGCCGCGGATCCGGCCGGCTTCGTCGACGATGCCGCCGCGGCCGGGGCCGCCCTGCCGCCGCACGAGCTGCTTGCCAGCTGGCGAGCCGGCCGAGCCGAACTGGCCGAACGGCTGGCCGGCGTCGAGCCCGGCCGGCGACTGGACTGGTTCGGGCCGCCGATGAGCCCGGCCTCGATGGCGACCGCTCGGCTGATGGAGACCTGGGCACACGGCTTGGACGTGGCCGAGGCGCTGGGCCAGCAGCCGGCACCCAGCAACCGGTTGCAGCATGTGGCCAGGCTCGCCGTCCGCACCCGGGATTTCGCCTTCCGGCTGCACGGGTTGCCGGTGCCGGCCGAGGAGTTCCGGATCGAGCTGACCGCACCGGCCGGCGACAGCTGGCAGTACGGCCCGGCCGAGGCGGCTCAGTCGGTGACCGGTCCGGCGCTGGATTTCTGCCTGCTTGCCGTGCAACGTCGCAACCACCGCGACCTGGCATTGACCGCCAGCGGGCCGGATGCCGAAACCTGGTTGGAGATCATGCAGGCCTTCGCCGGCCCTCCCGGTACGGGCCGATGAGCGCAGCTCAGCCGTTGCGGATCGGCAACTTCTCCGGCTTCTACGGCGATCGCTTCTCCGCCCTGGCCGAGATGCTGGCCGACGGTGAATTGGACGTGCTCACCGGGGACTTTCTCGCCGAGCTCACCATGCTGATCCTGGCCAGGGACCGGCAGCGTGATCCCAACCTGGGCTACGCCAGGACGTTCCTGCGGCAGCTCGAACCGTGCCTGGGCACCGCACTGGCGCGTGGCGTGCGGATCGTGACCAACGCCGGCGGCCTGAACCCGGCCGGGTTGGCGACGGCCATCGGCGAACTGGCCGGCCGGCTCGGCCTGGCTCCTCGAATCGGTTACGTGGAGGGTGACGACCTGAGCCGAACTGCGGCCCGGCTGGGATTCGGCGAACCACTCGCCGCCAACGCCTATCTCGGCGGCTGGGGCATCGCGGCCTGCCTGCGGGCCGGTGCCGACATCGTGGTCACCGGCCGAGTCACCGACGCCTCGCTGGTGGTCGGCCCGGCCGCCGCGCACTTCGACTGGTCGCCCACCGACTACGACGCGCTGGCCGGTGCGGTGGTGGCCGGTCACCTGATCGAATGCGGTGCCCAGGTGACCGGTGGCAACTACGCCTTCTTCTCCGAGCTCACCGACCTGCGCCGGCTCGGCTTCCCGATCGCGGAACTGCGGCCCGACGGATCGTCGGTGATCACCAAGCAGGCCGGCACCGGCGGAGCGGTGACGGTCGGCACGGTGACCGCGCAACTGCTCTACGAGATCACCGGCGGCAGGTACGCCGGACCGGATGTGACCGCCAGGTTCGATCGGCTGGAACTCAGCCAGGACGGCCCGGACCGGGTGTCGGTACGTGGCGCGGCTGGTGAGCCACCACCACCTCGGTACAAGGTTTCCCTCAACAGTTTGGCAGGATTCCGCAACGAGGTGCAGTTCGTGCTGACCGGTCTGGAGATCGAGCGGAAGGCCGAGTTGGTCCGCGAACAACTCGCCGACGTGGTACCGCAGGCCGAATGGACCCTACGCCGAACGGATCGGCCGGACGCGGACACCGAGGCGGCCGCGAGTGCGGTGCTGTCCTGCGTGGTGCGCGGCCAGGATCCGGAGCTGATCGGCCGGCGGTTCTCCGACGCGGCGGTGCAGTTGGCATTGGCCAGCTATCCGGGCTTCCACCTGACCGCACCGCCCGGGCCGGCCCAGCCGAGCGGGGTGTTCCGAGGCGGCTACGTCGACACCGCCGAGGTCCGGCAGGTTGCGGTGCTGCCCGATGGCAGCCGGCAGCAGATACCGGCGAGCCCGCAGCATCGAGAGTTGCTCGAGCTGCCGGAGCCCGACGTCGCGTCGTGGCAAGCCGATACCGACCGCGCCGGTACCAGGCGGGTGCCGCTGGGGGAGTTGGTCGGCGCCCGCAGCGGGGACAAGGGCGGCTCGGCCAACCTCGGGCTCTGGGTACGCAGTGCCGCCGCCTACCGCTGGCTGGTGGCCACGTTGACCGTGCCGAGGTTGCGCCAGTTGCTACCGGAGCTGGCGGCACTGCCGATCCATCGCTACCTGCTGCCGAACCTGCTCGCGATGAACTTCGTGGTGGACGACCTGCTCGGGCTCGGAGTGGCGTACGCCGCCCGGTTCGATCCGCAGGCCAAGGCACTCGGCGAGTGGCTGCGCAGCCGGCTGGTGGACGTACCGGTGGAGTTGCTCGGATGAGCGTGCTGCGCTCGCTGCTGGATCCGCGCTCGGAGCGGTTCGCCGAGAACCGGGCGGCGATGTCGGCCAAGCTCGCCGAGCTCGACGCCGAGCATGCCAAGGCGGTTGCCGGTGGTGGTGAGAAGTACCTCGCGCGGCACCGGGAACGCGGCAAGCTGCTGGCCCGTGAGCGGATCGAGTTGCTGCTCGATCCGGATTCGCCGTTCCTGGAGCTGTCTCCGCTGGCCGGCTGGGGGAGCGAGTTCACCGTCGGCGCCAGCGTCGTCACCGGCATCGGCGTGGTGAGCGGGGTGGAGTGTCTGATCGTCGCGAACGATCCGACCGTCAAGGGTGGTGCGAGTAATCCCTGGTCGCTGCGGAAGATCTTCCGTGCCAACGACATCGCGCTGGCCAACCGGCTGCCGGTGATCTCGCTGGTCGAGTCGGGTGGTGCGGATCTGCCGACCCAGAAGGAGATCTTCATCCCGGGCGGTCGGCTGTTCCGGGACCTCAGCCGGCTGTCCGCGGCGGGCATCCCGACCGTGGCGCTGGTGTTCGGCAACTCCACCGCCGGCGGTGCCTACGTACCGGGCATGTCCGACCACGTGGTGATGATCGCCGACCGCTCCAAGGTCTTCCTGGCCGGCCCACCGCTGGTGAAGATGGCCACCGGCGAGGAGTCGGCGGAGGAGGCGCTCGGCGGTGCGCTGATGCACGCTCAAACGTCCGGCCTGGCCGATTACCTCGCGATCGACGAGCCGGACGCGATCCGGCTCGGCCGCCGGATCGTCGCCCGGTTCAACTGGCGCAAGCTCGGTGCCGCTCCGCTGCCGGCAACCGAACCCAGGTATGAGCCGGAGGAGTTGCTCGGCATCGTGGGCAGCGATCTGCGGGTGCCCTTCGATCCACGCGAGATCATCGCCCGGGTGGTCGACGACTCGGATTTCGACGAGTTCAAGCCACGCTACGGCGACAGCCTGGTGACCGGCTGGGCGAACGTGCACGGCTATCCGATCGGCGTGTTGGCCAATGCCCGCGGGGTGTTGTTCAGCGCCGAGTCGCAGAAGGCGGCGCAGTTCATCCAACTTGCCAACCAGGTGCGAACACCCCTGCTGTTCCTGCATAACACCACCGGATACATGGTCGGTGAGCGGTACGAGCAGGCCGGCATCATCAAGCACGGCGCGATGATGATCAACGCGGTGGCCAACTCGACGGTCCCGCACATCTCGCTGCTGGTCGGCGCCTCCTACGGCGCCGGTCATTACGGCATGTGCGGGCGGGCGTTCGACCCACGGTTCCTGTTCGCCTGGCCGAGCGCGCGGTCGGCGGTGATGGGGCCGCAGCAACTGGCCGGGGTGCTCTCGATCGTCGGGCGGGCGGCCGCGGAGGCGCGCGGGCAGGTCTTCGACGAGCAGGCGGACGCCGCGATGCGAGCGGCGGTGGCCGGCCAGGTCGAGGCCGAGTCGCTGCCGATGCTGCTGTCCGGAATGCTGTATGACGACGGCATCATCGATCCCCGGGACACCCGTACGGTGCTGGGTTTCTGCCTGTCCGCGATCGCAAACGCGCCGGTGGCAGAACCGGCCGGCTACGGCGTATTCCGAATGTGATGGCCGAGATGACAAGCTCCTTCGACGCCGTGAACTCCACCAGCGTGACCTCCAACAGCGTGACCTTCAGCACCGCGACCTTCAACACCGTGCTGGTGGCCAACCGCGGCGAGATCAGCCGCCGGGTCTTCCGTTCCTGCCGGGCTCTCGGGCTCGGCACCGTCGCCGTATTCAGCGACCCGGACGCCGGATCCGCGCACGTGGCCGAGGCCGACCGGGCGGTCCGGCTGCCCGGCCGGACCGCCGCCGAGACCTACCTGCAGCAGCAGGCGATCATCTCCGCAGCCATCGCCACCGGGGCCGACGCGGTGCATCCGGGTTACGGCTTCCTGGCCGAGGATGCCGGTTTCGCCCGTGCGGTGCAGGGCGCCGGGCTGGTCTGGATCGGGCCACCGGCCGAGGCCATCGAGTTGATGGGCGACAAGGTGAGCGCCAAGCGACTGATGGCCGCGGCCGGCGTACCGGTGCTTCCGGAGCTCGAACCAGGAGCCGTCGTCGAGACGGATCTCCCCGTGTTGATCAAGGCATCCGCCGGTGGCGGGGGACGTGGCATGCGGCTGGTCGACTCGCTGTCGGAGCTCACCGAGCAGCTGGCGCAGGCCGGCGCGGAGGCCGAACGTGCCTTCGGCAACGGCCAGGTGTTCTGCGAGCCGTACCTGTCCGATGGCCGGCATCTCGAGGTCCAGGTGCTCGTCGACGCCGACGGCACGGTGTGGCTGCTGGGTGAGCGCGAGTGCTCGATCCAGCGCCGGCACCAGAAGGTTGTCGAGGAGACGCCGTCTCCGCTGGCCGAGCAGCTGCCGGGGCTGCGCGAGCGGCTGTTCGAGGCGGCCGAGGCGGCCGTCCGCAGCATCGGCTACCTGGGTGCCGGCACCGTCGAATTCATCTGTGACGCGAAGGGAAACTGCTTCTTCCTGGAGATGAACACCCGGCTACAGGTCGAGCATCCGATCACCGAGTGTGTGACCGGGTTGGACCTGGTCGGCTGGCAGCTGCGGCTGGCCAGAGGCGAGCGGCTGACCGGTACCGCGCCACGACCGTCCGGCCACGCGGTCGAGGCACGGCTGTGCGCCGAGGACCCGGCGCGCGGCTGGCAACCGCAGACCGGGCTGCTGCATGCGTTGGATTTCCCCGATGCCGCAACGGAGTTCGAGCCGCCGACGGGCTCGTCCGGAGTCCGGCTGGACGTCGGCGTCCAGGCCGGTGAGGAGATCCATCCGTACGCGGATCCGTTGCTGGCCAAGGTGATCAGCTACGCCCCGGACCGGGCGACCGCGGTTCGGCGGCTGGCCGGCACGCTGCGCCGGGCCCATATCCACGGACCGACCACCAATCGGGATCAGCTGGTCCGGGTGTTGCGGGATCCGGTCTTCCAGGCCGGGGCGGCCGACACCTCGATGCTGCAGCGGGCGGAGCTGGCCGAGCCACTGCTGGCCGAGCCACGGTTGGCCGCGGTGGTTGCCGCGCTGGCGGCTGCCGTTGCCGAACGGGCCGCTGCTCGAGCGCTCGCCGGCCTGCCCAGCGGCTGGCGCAACGTGGTCACCCAACCGCAGCGGCGCAGCCTGGACGGGCCCGACGGCCGGCACGACGTCGAGTACCGGATGGCTCGTGGCGGCATCGTGGTCAGTGGGTTCGCCGACCTGCGGGTGATCGACGCCGGCTCGGACCGGGTGGTCGTGGAGCAGGCCGGGGTGCGGCAGGCCTATTCGGTCAGCCGGTACGGCCGGCAGTGCTGGGTGGACGGCCCGGACGGCTCGGCCCGGTTCACCCTGCTGGAGCGGTTCGCCGATCCGGCGCAGGCACTGCCCACCGGATCGCTGCTGGCACCGCTGCCCGGTTCGGTGCTGCGGCTGACGGTGCGCCCGGGCGATCAGGTGCGCCGTGGCCAACCGCTGTTGTGGATCGAGGCGATGAAGATGGAGCATCCGGTGCCGGCCAGCGCGGACGGGCTGGTCAGTGAGGTCACGGTCTCGCCCGGGGCGCAGGTGGCGGTGGGTGACGTGCTCGCGGTGATCGAGCCGATCGCGGACCAGCCGTGACCCTGCCGGCGCGGGTGCCGCAGCAGGACCGCAGCCGGCTGACCCGCCGCCGGCTGCTCGACGCGGCGGCGGCCTCGCTTGCCGAGATCGGCTGGACGGCAACCACGGTCGCGGTGGTGGCCGGCCGGGCCGGGGTGTCGCGGGGAGCCGCGCAGCACCACTTCCCGACCCGGGAATCACTGTTCGAGGCGGTCATCGACCACATCACCGAGCAGCGGCTGGCGGAGCTGACGGCTGCCGCCGATCGGCTGCCGACCGGGCCGGGACGTACCGGGGCCGTGCTGGAGACGATCGTCGCGATGTACACCGGTCCGCTTTTCCACGCCGCGCTGCAGGTGTGGACGGCTGCCGCGTCGGAGGACGGCCTGCGAGCCCGGATCGTCCCGCTGGAGGCCGAACTCGGCAGGCGTACGCATGCCATCGCGGTGCGGTTGCTGGCGGCCGACGAGTCGGTGCCGGGCGTGCGGGAGACGGTGCAGGCCACCCTGGACCTGGCGCGCGGACTGGGGCTGGCCGACGTGCTGCACGACGACTCCCGGCGCCGGCGGCGGGTGCTCGCGCAGTGGGCGTCCATGCTGGACGGCGGCCTCGGCCGCAGTTGAGCGACCGGGGTTGGTCGGCCACGCTCTGCCGGCGCTCCGGCTGTGGATAAACGAGCCGGCTGGCGGGCTGATTGTGGATATCGGTGGCTGGTGTCGGGGGTCCTCACTAACGTTGCCGATCGTGACTGATTGCTACCTCCGCTATCCGCATCTCGTCGGCGACCGGCTGGTGTTCATCGCCGACGACGATGTCTGGCTCGCGTCGGCGACCGGCGGCCCGGCAACCCGGCTGACCGCCGATCGCTGCCCGGCGAGCCGGCCCCGACTGAGCCCGGACGGCAACACGCTGACCTGGATCTCCAGCCGGGCCGGCATGCCGGAGGCGTTCGCGATGCCGGTCACCGGCGGTGAGATCCGCCAGTTGACCTACTTCGGCAACGAGCTGACCAGCGGCATCGGCTTCGATCCGGCGGGCCGGTTGGTGGTGATCACGCCAGCCGGTCAACCGGTGACCGCCGACCGGTGGGCCTGGGCGGTCGATCCCGCGGCCGATGCAGATCCGACCCCGCAGCGGTTGCCGTACGGCCCGCTTCGCGACATCGCCTGGGCTGACTCCGGCGCCGTGCTGGTCAACACCGGGCTGTATCGGGAACCGGCACACTGGAAACGGTACCGAGGTGGCACGGCCGGCCGGTTCTGGCTGGCTGCGACCGGCGACGGCGAGTTCACCGAGTTCCTCGGTGAGCTGCCCGGCACTAAGACCTGCCCGGTCCCGGTCGGTGACCGGTTCGCGTTCCTGGCCGAATTCGAGGGCCATAGCAACGTGTATTCGGTCGACGCGACCGGGGCGGACCTGCGCCGGCACACCGATCACCAGCGGTACTACGCCCGCCACCTCACCGGCAGCGGTGACCGGCTGGTATACCAGCACGCGGGTCAGATTTGGATATTGTCCGATCTGACATCAGACAGTCAGCCGCGCCAGCTCGACATCGAGCTGGCCGGCGTCCGGCAGGGCCGGGAGAGCTTCGAGCTGGAGGTCGGCAAGCACCTCGGTGACTTCTCTGTCGACGAGACCGGCCGGGCCAGCGTGCTGGAGATCCGGGGGAACGTGGTCTGGCTGACCCACCGCAACGGGCCGGCCCGGGCGCTGGCCGCCACCGCCGGCGTCCGGCACCGGCTGCCGGTGATCCTCGGGCTCGACGGTGTCGAGGCCGAGCCCGCGGTCGCCTACCTGACCAGCGCCGAGGGCGCGGATGCGGTGGAGATCAGCACGCCGGACGGTGCGGTGCGCCGGTTCGGTTCCGGCGAACTCGGCCGGGTGCTGGAGCTGTCGGCCGCGCCGGACGGCAGCCGGCTGGCGATCGCCAGCCACGACGGCCGGCTGCTCACGATGAGCACCGCCGACGGCGTGATCACCGAGCTGATGATCAGCCCGCACGGTGATGTGACCGGGCTGAGCTGGTCGCCCGACTCGGCGTGGTTGGCATTCTCGGCTCCGGAGCGCGGTCAGGCCAGCAGCATCAGGTTGTGCGAGATCGCCAGCGGCACCATCACCCGGCTCACCCCAGAGCGGTTCGCCGACACCGAGCCGGTGTTCAGCCACGACGGTAAATACCTGGCCTTCCTCTCGGCACGCACCTTCGACCCGGTGTACGACGCGCAGGTGTTCGACCTGTCCTTCGCGATGGCCTGCCGGCCGTTCCTGGTGCCACTCGCCGCGAACACGCCATCACCGTTCGAGCCGGAGCTGGCCGGCCAACCCGTCGGCGAGCAGTCTGCCGCCACCCCGATGCCCGAGGCGCCGACGGCAGTTCGGGTCGAGGTGGACGGTATCGAGGAACGGGTGTTGCCGTTCCCGGTCCGGGCCGGTCGATACGCCCGATTGCGCGCCGTCGCGGGCGGCTTCGTCTGGACCGACCAGCCGCTTGCCGGCGAGCTCGGTGAGAGCCGGCTGCCGGACACCGATATCCGGCCGAGCTTGCAGCTCTGGGATTTCGGCAAACGTGAACAGCTGGAACTCTGCGCCCACCTCGATGATGTGCGGGCCAGCCGGGATGGCAGGCGGCTATTGGTCCGGGACAAGGACAAGCTGCGGCTGCTGCCGGCCAACCGAGTGGCCGAGGAGGGTGGGCCGGCGGGGCCGCTAGAGGTCGATCTGGCGCGGATCCGGCTTACCGTCGATCCGCCGGCCGAGTGGACCCAGATGCTGGAGGAGGCCGGCAGGCTGATGTGGGACCACTTCTGGATCGAGGATCTGGCTGGCATCGACTGGCCCGAGGCGGTGGCCAAATACCGTGCGCTGGTGCCCGCGATCGCCACCCGCGACGACCTGTCCGACCTGATCTGGGAGTTGAACGGCGAGACCGGTACGTCGCACGCCTACGAGACACGGCCCAAGACAGACCCGGATCCGCTGCTGCAACCGGCTTTCCTCGGGGCCGAGCTGGCGCGGGACGCCGACGGGCGATGGCTGGTGGAGCGGGTGATCCACGGCGACAACTCCTCCCGGGAAGCTCGATCGCCACTGGCGGCGGTCGGCGTCGGCGCCGGGGATGAGCTGGTAGCGGTGAACGGCCGGCCGGTGGGGCCGGCCGGTCCGGCCCCGTTGCTGCGCGGCACGGCGGACAAGCCGGTGGAACTTCGGGTGGGCCGGGACGGTCGACAACGCTCGGTGGTGGTTGTCCCGCTGCGGGACGAGTTGGAGCTGCGCTACCTGGACTGGGTGGCCTCCAGACGGGCGCTGGTGCACGCTGCCAGCGACGGCCGGATCGGCTACCTGCACGTCCCGGACATGATGTCGACCGGCTGGGCCGCACTGCATCGCGACCTGGCGGTGGAGATGGCTCGCGACGCACTGGTCGTAGACACCCGGTACAACAGCGGAGGCCATACCTCCGAGCTGGTGGTGGAGAAGCTGTCCAGATCGCTGCTCGCCTGGATGATCCCTCGGCACCGCAGCCCGGTCAGCTGGCCACGCAACGCGCCGCATGGGCCGATGGTGTCGCTGGCCAACGAATGGGCCGGCTCGGACGGCGACATCGTCAATGCGACGTTCCAGGCGCTCGGCCTGGGCCCGGTGATCGGCCGGCGCACCTGGGGTGGGGTGGTAGGCATCGACGGCCGGTACCAACTGGTGGACGGCACCCGGGTGACCCAGCCGCGTTATGCGTTCTGGTTCCGTACGGCGGGTTGGGGCGTGGAGAACCACGGGGTCGACCCGGACCAGGTCGTGGAGACGCCGCCGCACGCATGGGCGGCAGGCGCCGATCCGGTGCTGGATGCCGGCGTCACGTACCTGCTCGCCGAACTGGCTCGGGGTGGGCCACAACCATCGCCCGACCTCGCGAGCCGGCCGACGTTGCGGCCGCCGGAGCTGCCACCACGGCCATAGGGATACCGCTGATCGGAGCCTTCGCGGGTCTTACTCGATGGTGCGGCCGGACGCTGCGCGTCGGATGGGACAATGGACCTCTCATGCCCACCGACCAGTCGACGCCGCCGCCGCGCAGTTCCCCGCTCGCCGGTTCCGCCGGCATCGCCGAGCCAGCCGGAACGGCGGAGCCAGCCGCCATTGCCGGTCCGGTCGCAATGGTGGAGCAGGTCGGAACGGTGGAGCCAGCCGGCATTGCCGGCCCGGTCGCAATGGTCGAGCAGACCGACGTGGCCGAGCCGGGGGAGTCAATCAAGACGGCGAGCTCCGCCGAGACGGCGAACTCCGCCACCCATCCGACTGATGTCGATCCGATCAGCGGCCACGCCGATCTTCGGTCCGCCGCCGGGTCCAGCCGGCAGGCCGAGGCGTCCGGCCACCTCGTCGCGATGTCCTTTCCCGGCGCACGCCGGGTGGCCGGATGGCTGTTCTGGGTGGTGTTCCCGCTGCTGTGCATCGGTGCCATCCACACCTCCGTCACCAATGTCGTGCACCATCTCGGCAACAAGCCGGTGGGTATCCGAGGGACCTTCGTGGTCCAGCCGCGCTCCTGCAGCCAGGGCTTCTGCTCGTTCGGCGGCTTGTTCACCAGCGACGACCACACGATCCGGAACCTGCCGCTGCTGGGCGACCCGCGCTGGCACACCGCCGAGGTGCATCGGGTCACCTACGACCCGAGAAGCGTCGAAGCCACCGCGCTGCCGGGCCACTGGGATCCGACCCCGTCGGTGATGGCCGCATTCGGGGCACTGACCTACCTGGTCGTGATCGGTTACTTCTTCCGCGAACAGCGCCGATCCGTCCGAACGGCTCGGGCCCGGCAGCCGGCCACGGTCAGCTGACCGGCGACCGGCCCGCCCAAGACCGTCCCGTCGTGGCGATGCTGCGCCACCTTCGGCGAGGCCGGCTCAGCCACCGCAGCGGCCGGTGACCAGCCCGAGTAAGGGCCAGTGGACGGCCGGCCCGTACCATGGAAGGTCTGACACAGACGGGATTTTCAATGGCAATCAAGGCCCGCGAGGACCTTCGTAACATCGCAATCGTCGCGCACGTCGATCACGGCAAAACCACCCTGGTCGACGCCATGCTCTGGCAGACCGGTGCGTTCGGGGCACATGAGCACGTCGACGAGCGTGCGATGGACTCCAACGACCTGGAGCGCGAGAAGGGCATCACCATTCTCGCCAAGAACACCGCGGTGAACTACGTCTCGCCTGCCGGCGAGAAGCTGATCATCAACATCATCGACACCCCCGGCCACGCCGACTTCGGCGGCGAGGTCGAGCGCGGATTGTCCATGGTGGACGGCATCGTGCTGCTGGTGGACGCCTCCGAGGGCCCGCTACCGCAGACCAGGTTCGTACTGCGCAAGGCGCTGTCCGCGAAGCTGCCGGTGATCCTGGTGGTGAACAAGGTTGACCGGCCGGACAGCCGGATCGCCGAGGTGATCGACGAGACCTACGAGTTGTTCCTGGATCTCGACGCGACCGAGGAGCAGATCGAGTTCCCGATCGTCTACGCCTGCGCCCGGGACGGCCGGGCGTCGCTGAACCGGCCGGCCGACGGCAGCCTGCCGGACTCGGAGAACCTCGAACCGCTGTTCCGCACCATCCTGCGCACCATCCCGGCGCCTGCCTACTCCGAGGGCGCGCCGCTGCAGGCACACGTGACCAACCTGGACGCCTCGCCGTTCCTCGGCCGGATCGCGCTGTGCCGGGTCTACCAGGGCACCATCCGCAAGGGCCAGCAGGTCGCCTGGTGCCGGCACGACGGCTCGATCGAGCGGGTCCGGGTGTCCGAACTGCTGATGACCGAGGCGCTGGACCGTAAGCCTGCGGAGCAGGCCGGGCCCGGTGACATCATCGCCATCGCGGGCATCGCCGAGATCATGATCGGTGACACCCTGGCGGACCTGGAGGATCCGCGACCGCTGCCGCTGATCACCGTCGACGAGCCGGCCATCTCGATGACCATCGGTACCAACACCTCGCCGTTGGCCGGTCGGGAGAAGGGCTCCAAGGTGACCGCCCGGCTGGTCAAGGACCGGCTGGACCGGGAACTGGTCGGCAACGTCTCGCTGCGGGTATTGCCCACCGACCGTCCGGACACCTGGGAGGTGCAGGGCCGGGGTGAGTTGGCGCTGGCCATCCTGGTCGAGCAGATGCGCCGGGAAGGCTTCGAGCTCACCGTCGGCAAGCCGCAGGTGGTGACCCGAATGGTCAACGGCAAGGTGTACGAGCCGGTGGAGCGGATGACGGTCGACGCGCCGGAGGAGCACCTCGGGGCGATCACCCAACTGCTCGCCGTACGCAAGGGCCGAATGGAGACCATGACCAACCACGGCACCGGCTGGGTACGGATGGAGTTCCTGGTGCCGAGCCGCGGCCTGATCGGGTTCCGTACCGAATTCCTCACCGATACCAGGGGAACCGGCATCGTGCACCACGTGTTCGAGGACTACGAGCCGTGGTTCGGCGACCTGCGTACCCGCAGTTCCGGCTCGCTGGTGGCTGACCGGCCGGGGGTGGCGACGCCGTACGCGATGATCAACCTGCAGGAGCGTGGCACGTTGTTCGTCGAGCCGGCGACCGAGGTGTACGAGGGCATGCTGGTGGGGGAGAACTCCCGCGCCGACGACATGGATGTCAACATCACCAAGGAGAAGAAGCTCACCAACATGCGTTCCTCCACCGGGGAGGAGTTCGAGAAGCTGGTGCCGCCGCGCAAGCTGTCGCTGGAGCAGGCGCTGGAGTTCTGTCGTGAGGACGAGTGCGTCGAGGTGACCCCGCTGACCATTCGGCTGCGCAAGGTGACGCTGTCCCAGACCGAACGCGAGAAGCTACGCGGCCGGCGCGCCAAGTCGGCGGTACCGACCGGCTGAACCGGCGACCCGCCCCGAAACGTAACCCGGGAGCCGAACGTAACCCGGGAGCCGAACGTAACCCGGGCGCCGAACGCAACCCGGCGCCGAACGTAACCCGAAGCCGAACGTAACCCGGCCCCGGTTACGCCCGGCCCGGGTCAACCCGGTCCGGGCGACCTCGATTACAGGTCGGGGCCCTGGGCCCGCAGCTTGTCCACCTCGGCCATCGCCTCGCGTAACCCGGTCAGCCATTCGTCGGTGTGCTGGCCCACCAGTTCGACCGCCCAGGCCAGCGCCTCGGAACGGGACCGAGCCACCCCGGCGTCGACGAGGGTGTCCAGAACCTGCCGCTGGGGCTGCCGCAGCCGGGTCATGACCGGCACCGACAGGTGGCTGAACAGCACCCTGGTGTCACCGATCCGCGCCCCCCAGGCAACCTTGCGGCCATAGCGGGCTTCCGCCTCGTCGGCGATCCTCATGCGCTCGCTTCGCGTCTCTTCGCGGAACCGGCTGATCCGCCCGGCGGCCGCGGCGGCGTCGCCGCCCTCGACCGGCGGCAACTCGCCGGTCACCACGATCTCCTCGCGGTCCACGCTCACCTGGGGCTCTCCGACGTACCAGTCCGAGGGCAGCCGCCCGACGAACCAGGACGTCGCATCGTCGGCAGGCGGCAGATCCGCCTGCTGCCAGCCACCCGGCCGGCCGAAGCCACGCCCGCGACGCCCGCCTCCCCGTCCGTGCTGGCCCTCTCCATGCTCTGTGCGATACATGCTCTTACCCTTTCTCGATGATTACATGATTACAAGACAACAGCAGCAATGCAATGCGGAATTCCGCAACGTCCTAGGCTTGGGCCGATGACCGCGGTGGAGCCGGCCGGCTGAAACAAACTTGGCCAGATCCGTCTGCGCCGGATGGCCGAGATATCCGCATTGGCCGATATTGATGCCAGACTGGCATCCTGCAAGCAGCCGAAGAACTCGGCGAGGCGCCCGACGGTCAGGAAGGATGGCGGCATGAAGATCGCAGCGATCCAGCACGACATCGTCTGGGAGGACGGCCCGGCCACCCGAGCCAGGATCGCTCCGCTGATCGCCCAGGCGGCTGGCGGCGGTGCTCGGTTGATCGTGCTCAGCGAGATGTTCGCCACCGGCTTCTCCATGAACCCGGATCGGATCGCCGAGCAGCCGGGTGGCCCGACCGAGCAGTACCTGCGCGAGCAGGCGGCCCGCCACGGTGTGTGGTTGCTCGGCTCGATCGCCCAGTGGGCCACTCAGGATCCGGACACGCCAGGCGGCGAGCACGAGAACCTGCGTGCGCAGAACGTCGCGGTGCTGGCCGGCCCGGACGGCCAGCTGCATCGTTACGCCAAGATCCATCCGTTCAGCTATGCCGGCGAGCACCGGCACTACCGTGCCGGCACCGAGTTCCTCACCGTGACGGTCGAGGATCTGCGGGTCAGCGTGTTCATCTGCTACGACCTGCGCTTCGCCGATGAGTTCTGGGCGCTGGCTCCAGCTACCGACCTGTACGTGGTGGTGGCCAACTGGCCGGAACCGCGGCGCGAGCATTGGCGGACCCTGTTACGCGCCCGGGCCATCGAGAACCAGGCCTACGTGGTCGGGGTGAACCGGGTCGGCACCGGCGACGACATCCGCTACCTCGGCGACTCGGTGATCCTGGATCCGCTGGGTCGTCCGCTTGCCGAGGCCAGCTTGACCGAGACCGTGCTTGTCTGCGAGGCGGATCCCGGTGAGGTGAAGCGGGTCCGTGATCGCTATCCGTTCCTGGCCGACCGCAGGCCGCCCCAGATGTCAGCCGACCGCAGGCCGGACCAATCATCAGCCGACCGCAGGGCGGCCCCATCGCCAGCCGACCGCCAGCAGTCGCAGTCCCAAGCGGGCTGGTGAGCCGGCCCCCGATCCGGTCCGGGCACCGGGTGCTGCGAGTCGCCGAGCTGATTCCGGCGCGCGCCGAGGCGATGGCCGCCGAGGTGGCCAGGCTGCCTCGCCGAATAAACGCCGCCATCGTCGAACTGCCGGTCGGCATCCTGCTGACGCTGGAGCAGCATCGTGCGGTGCTCGACCGGCGCCCGCGCTGGCTGGCGCTGGCCCGGCTGACCAGGCGGCTCGCCGATATCGAGCGGCGCAGCGGTCGGCTCACCATCGTGGCGGCAGCGCTCATCCGGGACGGCAAGGTGCTGATCGGCTGCCGGAACCATCCCGCCGAACTGGCCGGCCAGTGGGAGTTCCCGGGTGGCAAGGCCGAGCGCGGCGAGACGCCGCCGACTGCACTGATCCGTGAGATCGCCGAGGAGCTCGGCGCCCGGATCGAGGTAGGCCCGGAGCTGGGTCGGCACGAGCTGCCGGACGGCGCGCTGCTGATCCTGCTGCAGGCGCGGCTGGCGGCTGGCTCGCCGGAGCCTCGGGCGCTGGAGCATCGCCAGCTCAGCTGGGTGGGTGCCGAGGAACTGCCCGATCGAACCTGGACCGGGACCAATGCCCGATTCCTGGCCGACGTGACAGGACGGTTATAGATGTCGGCTACAGTGCCCGCTCAAGTGCACCTGACAGCCGCTTCCGCGCGCTGCGGTTCTAGCGCTACGAGACCAGCTGGGATGGATTGATGCTCAAGTTCATTGGCAGGCGTTTCGTGAACTACCTGATCCTGGTGTTCATCGCGACCAGCCTGGCCTACATCCTCGGCGCGATGACCCTGGATCCGCGCGCCCGCTACGAGGGCCGGGTGCCGGCCATTCCCGAAGCCACCATCCACGCCACGTTGCAGGAGCGCAACGCCGACCCGTCCACCCCGGTGCTGGTCCGCTACGAGCGCTGGCTCAAGGGCGTGGTGCACGGCGACTTCGGCAAGCAGATCGTCGGCGACGAGGAGGTGACCACCGAGATGAAGCGGCGGATCGGCGTCAGCCTCCGACTGCTGTTGCTCGGCACCGCGTTCGGTGCGATCTTCGGCGTGCTGATCGGCGTGCTCGGCGCGGTGCGACAACGAAAACCGGTGGACGTGGTCTCCACGGTGGGGTCCTACGTGTTGCTCGCGTCCCCGACCGTGGTGACCATCATCGTGGTGCAGACGATCTTCGTCTGGTTCTATCACCACGGCGGCCCGCTGATCCCGACCTCGGGGGAGTACGACTCCACCCTGCACGGCGCCACCTTCTGGGCAGATCGAGCCAAGCGCCTGATCATGCCCACGATCGTGCTGACGCTGTTCGGGCTGTCCTTCTTCAGCCGCTACCAGCGCAGCGCGATGCTGGACGTGCTGGGCAGTGACTTCCTGCGTACCGCTCGGGCGAAGGGGTTGACCCGGCAGCGCGCGTTGTTCAAGCACGGCGTGCGTACCGCGCTGATCCCGATCGTGACCTTCTTCGCCTACTCGTTCGGGCTGCTGCTGACCGGCGCCATCTTCACCGAGACCCTGTTCGGCTGGCACGGCATGGGCCAGTACCTGGTGCTGTCGGTGCAGTCGCACGACGTGAACGCGGTGGCCGCGGTGGCCTGCTTCACCGCCGTGCTGGTGTTGCTGTCCGGCCTGCTGTCAGACGTGCTGTACGCCGCGCTCGATCCCCGCGTCCGGTCGTCGAGGTAGAGGAGAACTGCCATGTCATCGATGTCACCGCAGGAAGTCTTCGAAGTCGCGCCACCCAGCGTGGAGTCGCCGGACGCCACCCAGCAGGACACCCTCGACGCCCAGCCGATCTCTCGCGGTCGGCTGATCCTCAAGCGATTCCTGCGCTCGAAGTCGGGCGTGGGCGCCCTGGTGGTGCTGGTGCTGATCTTCCTGCTCGCCTATGTCGGGCCGTACCTCACGCACTGGAAGTTCGACGACTTCGACCAGGAGAACCTGCTGACCGGCCCGAGCAGCAATCATTTCTTCGGGGTGGACGAGGTCGGCCGGGATGTCTA
>Ga0157372_10000770_pt1 | contig 34695 bp, 35 predicted proteins | sample C55metaG_FD_115307 | JGI IMG/M metagenome (GOLD analysis project Ga0157372, IMG submission 115307) | Corn rhizosphere microbial communities from Kellogg Biological Station, Michigan, USA - C5-5 metaG | ecosystem: Host-associated > Plants > Roots > Rhizosphere > Soil | place: USA: Michigan...
CGGCACGGCTTTGCCGCCGTCGATCTCGAGGTCGAAGAGCGCATGGCCCTCCGAGAGCACCGTCTGCACGTCGCGCTCGGAGACCTGGAAGGCGGTCGCGTCGGAGCCACCGCTGTAGACGACGCCCGGAACCAGGCCGCTGCGCCGCAGGCGGCGAGAGATCCTGGAGCCAAACTCCTCACGGGGAGCGGCTTTGAGCTTTGCGCGAGCGGTCGCCATCGGACGGGAGAGAATAGAGAAACCGAGAAATTCGGAACCTGTGGCAACCTTGGATCGTGGCCGACGAGTCGAAGATTCCCAAGGGGCGGGTCCGCCGCTCCGCCAAGCTGGGCTCGATCGTCGGGGTCCAGGGCGCCCGTTATGCGGGCACCAAGGCCACCAACGTCGCCCGCTCCGAGGAGGGCGGCAAGGAGCGCCTCGAGCAGCGCCACCTGGAAACCGCGATGAAGATGGTCGGGGCACTCGGCCAGATGAAGGGCGCGGCGATGAAGCTGGGGCAGTTCGCCTCCTTCATCGACACCGAGTTCATCCCCGAGGAGTACCGCGAGATCTACCAGGAGCAGCTGGCCAAACTGCGCACCGACGCCCCTTCGATGCCCTGGGAGAAGGTCGAGAAGGTGCTGGAGGAGGAGTACGACGGCGAACCGCTCTCCGAGCTCTTCGCCGAGTTCGAGCAGGAGGCCTTCGCGGCGGCCTCGATCGGCCAGGTCCACCGCGCCGAGCTGCTCGACGGACGGCAGGTCGCGGTGAAGATCCAGTACCCGGGGATCGCCGAGGCGCTCGACGCCGACCTCCGCAACGCCGGCACGATCGTGCGGCTGGCGCGGGTGCTGGCGCCCGGCCTCGACGCCAAGGCAATCGCCGAGGAGATCCGCGAGCGTGTGATGGAGGAGCTCGACTACGAGTACGAGGCGCAGAACCAGCGCTCGTTCGCCCGCGCCTACCGCGAACACCCCTTCATCTACGTGCCCGAAGTCGTCACCCGGCTCTCGCGGCGCCGTGTCCTCGTCACCGAGCTGGTCACAGGGCGCGGCTTCGAGGAGATCAAAGAGCTGCCGCACGAGGAGCGCAGCCGCTTCGGCGAGATCGTCTTCCGCGGCAGCTTCGGTTCGATCTACCACCTGCAGCACTTCAACGCCGACCCCCACCCCGGCAACTACATCCTGATGGACGACGGGCGGGTCGCCTTCCTCGACTTCGGGATGACGAAGAAACTCGACCGCGAGCAGATCCTGCTCGAGCAGCGCGCCTTCGACGCCGCCTCGCGCAACGACCCCGAGGCCTTCCGCCAGGCGCTGCACGACCTCGGCTTCATCAAGAAGCCCTCGAAGCTCGACGCCGAGCGACTGCTCGACCACATGCGGGTGGTCGGCGGCTGGTTCGTGACCGAGGACCGGGACCTGGAGATAACGCCGCGGCGGGTGATGAAGATCATCGAGGCGACCAACGACCCGCGCTCGGAGTACTACGACCTGATGCGGCGCGAGTCGCTGCCCGCCGACGAGCTGATGGGACGGCGGATGGAAATCGGCGTCGTCGCCGTGCTCGGGCAGCTGCGGGCGAAGCGCAACTGGCACCGGATCGCCCGCGAGTGGGTCTACGCCGACGCCCCGGCGACCGAGCTCGGGCAGCTGGAGTGGGACTACTTCGAAGAGCGCGGGGTCAAGCGCACCCCCGGGCTTGCCGAAACCCTCTGAGTCGGCGAAGCTCCGACCCGAATCCCGACGGTCTAAGGAGAGAAGAACGCATGAGCAGGATCAAACGCGGCTGGGGCTTGACCAAGAAAAGCTGGAGCCTGCTGAACGAACACCGGGAGCTGATCCGCTTCCCGCTCTTCGGGGCTTTGGCGACGATCGTGCCGGCGATCGTCTTCCTCGGCCCGGGCCTCTACCTCTTCGACAAGGACCAGCTCGCCGGGGCGATCCCGCTGGTCGTGATCGGCGTCTACGCCCTCAGCGTCGTCGGCTTCTACTTCAGCGTCGGGCTGGCGGCCTGCGCCGACATGATCTTCCGCGGCCAGGAAGCGACCGTGGCCGACGGCCTCGCGGTCGCCCGCAGCCGCTTCGCCCAGATCTGCGGCTGGGCCGCGGTCTCGACCGCGATCAGCGCGGTGATGGGCCTGCTCGAGAACCAGGGCGGCATCGGCGGCCAGATCGCGGCGCGGCTGGTCGGGATGGCCTGGTCGCTGGTCACCTTCCTCGCGGTGCCGGTGATCGCGATCGAGGGCACCGGCCCGGTCGGGACGATCAAGCGCTCGGCTTCGATGTTCCGCCAGCGCTGGGGCCAGCAGATCACCGGCAACATCGCGATCGGCGCCGCCATCTTCCTGCTCGGCGTGCTGCCGGCGGTCCTGCTGATCGTGGTCGGAGTCGCCGTCTGGTCCTCGGCTTCGTTCCTCGGCGCGCTGCTGGTCGTGATCGGGGCGCTGGTGCTGGCGATCGCCCTGCTCGTCTCGAAGGCGCTCAGCGGCATCTTCGGCGTCGCCCTCTACCGCTACGCCCTCGACGGCGAAACCGTCGGCCCCTTCACCCAGGAGGAGCTGGAGTCGGCGGTGCGAACCAAAAAGGGTCGTCGCGGCGCCGAATCTCCGCCGGGGGCCACGCCGGGCACCGTCTGATCCGACGATCGCTGAGTTATCCCGGCTATAGGCGGGTCAACTCAGCAACCGTCATCTGACGCCGGCGGCGAACGAGAGGGTGCCGAACGGCTCGCCGGCGGTGAAGAACGGCTTGCCTTCGGCGAAGGCGTCGTTCAGCGGCTGGACCGCGTAGGGCGAGAGGGTCGTCGCGACCGGGCCGGCACTGAAGGTGCCCGTCTTGGGGTCAAAGGCCGGGCTTTCGCCGAGCTCGACCTGGCCGATCGGGGTGCCGCTTCTCTGGCCGTCCGGCAGGTGCCACACTGCCGTCGCAACGTCGGATCCTTCGCCGCCGAAGCCGTTTTCGAAGCCGAGGCCGATTTCGGTCCAGGTCACGATCCGCGGTTGGGGCGAGGCCGGCTGGACGAAGGTGAGGCCGTCGTTGCCGGTTCGGATCCCGCCGTGGGTGAGGGTCCGGTTGATTTCCCCCTTCACCTCCGGGAACTGGTAAGCGAGCGGCGCCGAGCCCGTCGGGGTCACGGTCCCGGTGGTCGAGATCGAGACGCCGAGCGATTCGAGCTTGTGACGGAAGCCTTCGTCAAAGCTGAAGTCGATCGTGCCGCCGGTGACGGGGACGGTGAAGAATTCGCCGGCGAGGACGGCGCGGCCGAGCAGCTTGTGGGGTCGGAAGAGGTCGCGGCGGCCGAGCTCGCCGCCGAGGAGCTGCGCTCCCTTCGTCGTCAAGCGGAGCGTTTCCACCTTGACGACGATCCCGAGGTCGGTGCGGTGGGCCTTGACGTCGTCGGTGGCGGCGAGCGTGATCGTGTGCCCGGAGACGACGGCGGTGAGGCGCTTCTTGGCGGTGTTGAGCACGAGCCTGCGGGCCGCCGCGGTGCGGCTGCCGGACCGCAGGCGGACGCCGCCGCGGAGGAAGGCGTAGCCGGTGCCGAAGCGGGGCTCGAAGATGCCTTCTTCCTTGAGCGGGAAGCGCAGCGCCTTGCCCTTGAGCCCGGCGGGCTTCAGGGGCAGCACCTGGACCCCGGCCCCTTCGAGCGCCCGGCGCAGCTTGCCGTCGAGAAAGATCGTGACCGTCGAGTTGCCGGCGATCCCGCCGCCTTTGGAGGGATAGGCGGCAGCGCCGGCGGGCAGGAGCGCCAGCAACGCGAGCGCGAGCAGCGGCAGGACGAGGCGGTGGCGGATCTTCGGGTCCTTCATCGTGCCCATCTGAACACAACGACCCGATGGCAGGTGCGGTGCGGCTAGAGTCGCTCGAAGAGGCGCGGGTCGTTGGAGCAGATCCCGTGCACGCCGGCCTCGACCAGCTTCTGCATCCGCGGCTGGTCGTCGACGGTCCAGGCGATCAGCTCGACCCCGGCGAGGTCGCAGATGCGGGCCAGGCGCGAGGTGATCAGCGGGTGGTAGACCCACATCGCCGCGACGTCGAACTGGGGCAGCTTCTCGGCCGCCAGCCCGGGCAGGCGCGTGCGCATCCCGACCAGGGCCGCCCGCATCGCCGGGCGCGCCCAGCGCTTCGAGGTCCAGTCCTTGGTCACTTTGGGATAGGTCCAGCCGCGCCGCAGCTCCGGTTCCAGTTCGAGGATGCGACGCAGCGTGTGCATCTCCATCGTCGAGATCATCGAGCGGCCGACGAGGTCGCGCTCGCGCAGCGCCTCGACCACCTCCTCCTCCCTGCCGGGCAGCTTGATGTCGAGGTCGATCTCGACCCGGTCGAGCGGCGGCTCGAGGAAGGCGTCGAGCGCCTCGGTCAGCTTCAGCGGCGTCCGCCGCCCCGCGTCCGCCCAGTCGTGCGCGATCACCAGCGGGTGGCGCTGCTCGAGCGGCAGGTGCGCGTCCTGCAGCCAGAGCACGTCCATCTCGATCGTGTCCACGCCCGCCTCGACCGCGGCGTGGAACGACTCGACCGTGTTGCCGGGCGCGATCAGGTCGGCCCCCTTGTGGCCGACCAGGCGCAGCTTGCGGGGCTCCTCGGACAGGGCGCTCAGAACAGCTGGTTCTCGCCGGCGAAGATCTCACTCACCGAGTCGTCGGTGAAGATGCGGCGGATCGAGTCGGCGAAGGTGCTGGCGGTGGAGAGGACGGTGATGTTGTCCGGGGCGCCAGGGCGGAGCGGCAGGGTGTCGGTGACGACGATCTGCTCGATCGCCGAGTTTTCCAGCCGTTCGTAGGCGGGGCCGGAGAAGACGCCGTGGGTGGCGCAGGCGATGACGCGGGCGGCGCCCTCGTCGAGCACGGTCTCGGCGGCGGCGCAGAGGGTGCCGGCCGTGGCGATCATGTCGTCGACGAGGACGGCGGTTTTGCCCTTGACGTTGCCGACCACGTAGCCGATCTCGGCGACCGCCTGGGCCGGGCGCTCCTTCTCCATCACCGCCCACTGGGTGCCGATGCGACGGGCGAAGTTGCGGGCGGTCTTGACCCGGCCGGCGTCGGGGGAGACGATCACCAGCTCGTCGGTCATTTCCTGGTCGATGAACCACTGGGTCAGCATCGGCATCGCCGTCATGTGGTCGACCGGGACGTGGAAGAAGCCCTGGACCTGGCCGGCGTGGAGGTCCATCGTGAGGACGCGGTCGACGCCGACGCCCTCGAGGCACTTGGCGACGATCCGGGCGGAGATCGGCTCGCGCGGCGCCGACTTCTTGTCCTGGCGGGCGTAGCCGTACCAGGGGAGGACGGCGATGATCCGGTGGGCGGAGGCGCCCTGGGCGGCGTCGATCATCGTCAGCAGCTCCATCAGCGCGTCGTTCGGGGTCATCCCTTCCTGCTCGTTGGCGCAGGTCGACTGCACGAGGAAGACGTCGGCGCCGCGGATCGACTCCTCGTAGCGGCAGTAGACCTCGCCGTCGGCAAAGGTCTTCAGGGTCACCTGCCCCAGGTCGAGTTCGATCTTGCCGGCGACTTTGGCGGCCAGGTCCATCGAGCAGCGGCCGCCGAAGACCATCATCCGCTTCGAGTAATCGTGGTCGATGGCGGTCGCCACTTGCGGGGCCTCCTCGATCGTGCTCACGGGCTTTCGTCCTCTCGCATTCGAGCCGCCTTGCGAGCGGCGTATCCGTCGATGTTCCTCTGCGCGTTCTCGCTCACGGCCAGGGCACCCTCGGGGACGTCGGTCTTGATCACCGCGCCGGCCCCAGTGTAGGCGGAGTCGCCGACTTCTACCGGTGCAATGAGCATCGTGTCAACGCCGATGCGCACATCGCGCCCGATCACGGTCCGGTTCTTGCGGAAACCGTCGTAGTTTGCGGTGATCGTGCCGGCGCCGAGGTTGCTGCCGGGCCCGATCTCGGCGTCGCCGACGTAAGCGAGGTGCGGGACCTTCGTGCCCTCGCCGACGTGGGAGTTCTTGATCTCGACGAAGGTGCCGGCCTTGGCCGAGTCCTCGAGCAGGGCGCCGGGGCGCAGGTAGGCGAAGGGCCCGACCGAGCAGCCGTCGCGGACGTCGCACTCGACCAGGTAGGAGTGCAGGACCCGGGAGCCGGAGCCGACCGAGCTGTCGACCAGGGTGCTGAGAGGGCCGACGACGGCGCCCTCGCCGATCGTCGTCTCGCCGCGGAGGGTGGTGCCGGGCTCGATTCGAACGTCGGCGGCGATCTCGACCCCGGCGTCGACCCAGGTCGAGGCGGGGTCGACGACGGTGACGCCGGCGAGCATGTGCGCCTCGAGCAGGCGGCGGCGGCCCTCGGACTCGACGGCGGCGAGGTCGACGCGGTTGTTGACGCCCATCGTGACCGCGAGGTCGTCGGCGAGGTGGGCGGCGACGGAGTGGCCGGCCTCGCGCAGCGCCGGGAAGGCATCGGGCAGGTAGTACTCACCCTGGGCGTTGTCGTTGGAGAGGGTCTGCAGAGCGGCCGCCAGCGGGGCGGCGTCGAAGGCGTAGGTGCCGGCGTTGATCTCGCGGATCGCGAGTTGGGAGGCGTCGGCGTCGCCGGCGGCTTTGGCCTCGACCACGCGCTCGACCGCACCGGCGGCGTTGCGGACGACGCGGCCGTAGGCGGCGGGGTCGTCGAGCTCGATCGTCAGCATCGTCGCTGCGGCCTCGGAGGCTTCGTGGGCCTGGAGGAGGCCGGAAATCGTCTCGGCCGAGATCAGCGGCACGTCACCGGAGAGCACCAGGACGGTCTCGCTCTGCTCGATCAGCGGCAGCGCCGCGCGGATCGCGCCGCCGGTGCCGTCGGGTTGCGGTTGCTCGACGGTCTCGACGCCCTCGGGGAGGCCGGCGGAGAGGTCGCGCCCGGGCGAGACGATCGCGGCGACCCGCCCTGCCCCCGCTTCGCGCGCAGCGACGATCGGCCAGGCCACCATCGGGCGGCCGCAGACAGGGTGGAGCATCTTCGGCGTCGAGGAACGCATCCGCGTGCCCTCGCCCGCCGCCATGACGAGCACCAGGGGGGAACTCACCCGCCAAGGATATTTGCCTGGATCAGGTGGTGCGCACAGAGGCACCGCGCGATAGATCGCGCCCAAGCAGCGCAACGCTGGTCAGCGTCCAGCCGGCGAAGATCAGGTCGATGCCGACGAGGAGGCCGATCGCCCAGTCGGCGGAGCTGGGGAACTTGGCGAGGACGAGGATGCCGATCAGGAGACCGCAGACGCCGCTGAGACCGATCCAACCCGCATTCGGCTGGCCGCGGCCGATGAAGGCGACCGTGATCCGGGTGATCCCCATCAGGAGGAAGTAGATCCCCAGCACCAGGGTCAGCGTCAACGTCCCGTTGTGCGGCTCGAGGATCAGCCAGAGGCCGACGATCACCGTCAGCACCGCCCAGAACATGCGCCACAGCAGCGACCCCACCGAATGGGCCGAGAACGCCGCCGCGACCATGAAGGCGCCGACGACCAGCAGCAGCCAGCCGATGAAGATCGCCGTCCCGACCGCGGCCACGGCCGGCACCAAGATCGCGATACAGCCAAGAACGATCGCGATGACCCCGATCGTCATCAGACCCTTCCAGCTGCGACTCAGTCCTTCGCGCACTTCCGGGTCGAGTGAAGCTCCTCCGATCTCCATGGCGAAGACCCTAAGCCGCTACGCGGACGATTCCAACACGAACCTGCGATTCGCCCCCTTATAGGTGCCCAATTGCAGGTTCACTTTTCCTGCCCAATAGAAGCGACTGGGGAGCCCGGGCTCGAACCGGGAATGGGTCATCCAAAGTGACCAGTGTTGCCTATTACACCACTCCCCAATCAGGGCCTGGCAAAGCTTAAACCGCTCCGGCCCTACTCCTCCGCCGCGCGCGCGACCTTGCCGCCTTTGGCGCCGGGCTCCATCGCCGGGCCGCGGGGGGAGGCGATGCCGAGGACGCGCATTGCTTTGAGGCCGAGGCCGAGCTTCTCGCGGCCTTCGGTGCTGGAGACGTCGTGGCCGCAGAGCTCGCGGACGCGCTCGAGGCGGTAGCGGATCGTGTGGCGGTGGGTGAAGAGCTGTTTGGCGGTGGCGGCGACGTTGCCGTCGTTGTCGAGGTAGGCCTCGACCGTCGCCACCAGCTCGGTCTCGTACTGCTCGTCGTACTCGACGAGGGGTTGGATCGTCTCGGCGTAGAAGCTTTCGAGCTCGGCCGGGTCCTCGCTCATCGCCGGCAGCAGCAGGCGGTAGGCGCCGGTGTCCTCGAAGGCGAGCAGCGAGCGGCCCTCGGCCTCCCCCACGTTGACCGCCAGGCGCGCCTCGCTGCCGGCGCGGTAGAGGTCGACCGGATCCGCCGCCCGGCGGCTGCGACCGACGGTGAGGTGGAAGCCGCCGAGGCTGTCGTCGAGCTCGCGCGAGAGGCCCGCGGCGGCGCGGGCCAGGCGCTCGTCGTCCTCGGCCGGGACGATCGCCGAGATCTCGGCCGACTCGCCTCCGTCACTGGCGGCCAGCGATCCCGGCGCCAGCGAGCGCAGCGCCCGCTGCGCCAGCACCAGCACCCGCTCGCGCCACTCGCCCGTCTGCGCCGCCCGCGGCGCCGCCCGCAGGACGACGACGCCGGCGCCCCGGTCGAGGTCGGCGCCGAGCTCCTCCGCCTGGGCAACGATGTCGCGCCGGTCGGTCACTTCGCGCCGCAGCACCGCCATCACGAAGGCGCCGGCGGCCTCCTCGCTTTCCCACTCCGGCGAGCGCGAGCGCTCCAGCTCCAGCGCCAGGAGCGTCGTCACCATCCGCGTTATCGACGCGTCCGGCGCCGCCTTCGCCCGGTAACGAAGCTCGCCGACGACCGTGTCGGCCACCCGCAGCTCGACCGTCGTCACTCCCTGTCCGCCCGAGAGCAGCTTCTGCTCCTGGTCGGAGGAGGCGCCGGCGACCGCGAGCACGGCGCTGGAGCGGTCGATCAGGGCGACGCTGGCGTCGAGCAGCCGGGCGGCGGCACGCGCCACCGCGGGCAGCCCGGCGCCCGACTCGACCGCCTCGGAGAGCGCGTCGAGCATGACCGCGCGATCGGGATTTGCAGGGCTTTCGGCCCCCTGTTTGGACTGCGCCTGCATCGCGCCATTATCCAGGCGGCAGCTAGCCGCCGTGGATGAAGTTGACGATGTCGGTGTAGTAGTAGACGACGGCGAGGCCGATCACGACGCCGCCGAGGACCAGCGCGGCGAGGACGAAGAGCGAGAGGAAGCCCGCCGCCGCTTTCTCCCAGACACGCCCGTAGGCGCTCAGCGCCGGGGTGAGGATGAGGATGACGAAGATGACCAGGCAGATTGCCGCGGCGATGCCGAAGAGCAGGTACTGGTGGTCGATTCGGTCCAGCGCGAAGACGATCACTGCGCTGGATTCTGCCGCACTTGCGAGACGACCAGCCCCACCGCCGCGCAGAAGGAGAAGGCCGCGGCCCCCAGCGCCCAGCCGGCGTTGACGTCGCTGAGGTAATGAACGTTGAGGTAGACGCGCGAGAGCCCGACCAGCGCCGTCAGCACGAAGCCGGCCGTGACCACGGCCGCCCCGCGCGCCATCCCCGGCCGCAGCCGCAGCACGATCGTCACCGCCAGCCAGAGGTAGAAGACCGAGTGGGCGGCGTGGCCGCTGGGGAACGAGGAGCCCGAGCTGGAGACGACCGGGTCAGGCGGGCGCGGGCGGTCGACCGCGTCCTTGATCCCGTCGATGCCGATCTGGGTGATCGTCATCCCGGCGACCAGGACCCAGAACTCGGCCCAGCGCCGGCGCCAGGCGAGCAGCGCCGCGCAGATCGCCGCCAGCGCCCAGACCACCGCCCCCGAGCCGAACCAGGTGATCACCTTGGAGACGCTGACGAGGACGGCGCTGTGCAGGTGTCCGACGATTTCCTGGGCGGTTTCGTCGCCCGGCGTCGGCCCCGGTTCGCCGCTGACGACGACGGTGTAGGCGACGAGGACGAAGGAGGCGACGGCGAGGGTCGCCATCAGCGAGGTGAATTCGAGGCCGAAGGTGCCGCCCGGCGTCACCCGGTCCCAAAGGAAGCGGAACTGTGGCCGGCGGGCGAGCTCGACCAGCCAGCGCGTCGCCCGGTGCCCCTCCATCCAGCGCACTGCCGCCCGTCGGTTCTTCTCCTCGCGGAAGTGCCGGTAGATGAAGACGATGCCGGCGACGATGACGATCAGCGTCGCCAGCAGGAACGCCCCTTTGGCGGCGTACTTGCCGGCGGTCTCGATGCTGCGCGAGAAGAAGTAGCCGACGAGGATGTGGGCGGTCGCCCAGAGGCCGGTGCCGAGGATCGAGTAGGGGACGAAGGCGCGGTACTGCATCCCCGAGCTGCCGGCGATGAACGGGGCGAAGGCGCGGACGAGGCTGATGAAGCGGCCGATGAAGATCGTCTTGCCGCCGTGGCGGCCGAAGTAGTCCTCGACTTTCTCGAAGCGTTCGTGGCTGATCCCGACCTTCGGGCCGTGGTCGAGGACGAAGTTGCGGCCGAGCCGGCGGCCGAGGAAGAAGCTGGTGGTGTCGCCGAGCCAGGCGGCGAACCAGGCGATCGCGATCAGCAGGTAGATGTCGATCGCGCCCTGGCCGGCGACGGCGCCGCCGAGCAGCATCACCGTCTCCCCCGGCACCACCAGCCCGACGAAGGCGCCGGTCTCGGCGAAGGCGAAGACGCCGACCAACAGGTAGGTCCAGGCGCCGAGCGTGGTCGAGATGTCTTCGAGCAGGTTCTGCAGGTCGAGGTGACCGAGCTGGCGGCTGAGGAAGAAGTAGCCGACCGCGAGGGATACCGCAACGCAGGCGAGCACGATCCGTTTACGGGTGATCGGGCCCTCGCCCCCTCCCTCCCCCGGCAGCTTCATGGCGCCAGTCTCGCGCGTCCGGCGGCGCAGACGATCACTTCGGCGGTGTCGATGGATTCGGCCGCGGCCTCGGCCGCGGCGAGGTCGGGAAAGAGACCGACGGCGGTGGGGCCGGAGCCGCTGAGGATGGCGACGGGAGCGCCCGCGACGCGCAGCGCTTGCAGCGCCTCGCCGATGTCGGGGCGCAGCGAGAGCGCCGCCGCTTCGAGGTCGTTGACGAGCAGCTCCTTATAAGTGAGCGGTGAGGCGCCCGCGCCCGCCACTCCGCGCAGGCGTGCGGCGAACTCGTCGAGCTCCTCCGCCGAGCGGCCGAGGCCGAGCCGGTCCGCCTCGGCGAAGACCGCGGCGGTGCTGAGACCGCCACCACCAGGCAGGAGCACCGCCGCGTGCTCGGCCGGGTCGGGCAGCAGCTCGATCCGTTCCCCCGCCCCGCGCACCAGCGCCAGCGACGGCCGCAGCTGCGAGGGAACGTCGGCGCCGAGCTCCGCCGCCAGCTGCGACAGCTCGGCGACCTCCCCCGCGGCCAGTCGCAGCACCGCGGCCGCGTCGCCGCTGCCGCCGCCGAGCCCGGCCGCGACCGGCACCCGCTTCTCGATCTCGATCCGCAGCGGCTCGTGACCCCAACCGCGCTCGCGCAGGCCGGTGAGCGCCCGCGCCGCCAGGTTCTCACCCTCGACGCCGGGACAGATCACCTCGTCGTGCGCGGCCGGCGTCACCTCGATCAGGTCCGCCAGCGCCAGCGGCTCGAACAGGGAGCAGAGCTCGTGCAGGCCGTCCTCGCGCGGCGCGCCAAGGTACAGGCAGAGGTTGAGCTTGGCGGGAGCGCGGAGGAGCATGAGTCAGGTCTCAATCCCGCAGCTTCGCGGAGAGGGCGGCGAATTGCTCCGGCGAGAGAGACTCGGCGCGCGCGTCCTCCGGCAGGCCCAACTCGGCCAGCGCCGCCCGCGCCGGCGCCAGTGACCCCGGCCGCGCGTGCTCGAGCGAGCGAGCCAGCGACTTGCGGCGATGGGCGAAGGCGGCGCGGATCAGCTTCCGCGTCTCGGCGTCAGCGCCGGGACCCGTCCGCCGCAGGCGCAGGATCGCCGAGTCGACCCGCGGCCGCGGCTTGAAAACCGCGGGATCGACCGCCCGCACCAGCTCGACCTCACAGGACAGCTGGGCGACCGCGCTCGGGGAGCCGTAGGTACGGCTGCCCGGCCCCGCCCGCAGCCGGTCGGCGATCTCCCGCTGCACCATCACCGTCCAGCGCCGCAGCGAGGGCAGCTCCTCGATCGTCCGCAGGATCAGCGGCGTCGCCACCGAGTAGGGCAGGTTGGCGACCATCGCCGTCGGCTCGGGTCGCAGCGCCGCCAAGTCGAGCTTCATCGCGTCGCCCCAGTGCAGCTCGACGTTCGGCAGCGCCGCGATCGGCTCCAGCGCCGGCGCCAGCCCGCGGTCGATCTCGACCGTGTGCAGGTGCGCCGCCACGGCCGCCAGCCGCTCGCTCAGCACCCCTTCCCCCGCGCCGACCTCGAGCACGACGTCATCGGTGGCCAGACCTGCGTCGCGGACGATCGCGTCGAGCAGGTTGGGATCGGCGAGGAAGTTCTGGCCGAGCCGGACCATCAGATGGTCATCCACTACCAGCCGAACAGCGCCCGCGCGTTGGCCTCGACCGTCCGCTCCAGCTCCTCGCAGGAGACGCCGCGAACGTCGGCGATCTCGCGCGCGGTCTCGACCACGTAGGCGGGCTGGTTGCGCTTGCCGCGGTAGGGCTGCGGCGCCAGGTAGGGCGCGTCGGTCTCGACCAGGATCCGGTCCTCCGGCACCTTCGCCGCCGCGAAGAGCAGATCCTTGGCGCTGGGGTAGGTGGCGTTGCCGGCGAACGAGCAGTACCAGCCTCGTTCGGCCGCATCCCCGACCCGCCGCGGCGCCGAGAAGCAGTGCAGGATCACCGGCACCTCGCCGGCGCGGGCGTCGAGGGTGGCGAAGATCTCGTCGGTCGCGCTCGTCTCCCCCTCCGGGTCGCGGGAATGGATCACGATCGGCAGGTCGAGCTCGATCGCGATCTCGATCTGGGCGGCGAAGGCGCGCCGCTGCTCGTCGGGCGTCACGTAGTCGCGGTAGAAGTCGAGCCCGGTCTCGCCGATCGCCCGCACCTTCTCGTGCGCGCCCAGCTCGGCGATTTCGGCGGCGACCGCGTCGTCGAAGCCGCTCGCCTCGTTCGGGTGGCGGCCGACCGCGGCGAAGACCGCCTCGTGTCGCTCGGCGCTCCCCACCGCGGCGGCGTTCGTCTCCCGGTCCATCCCGATCGTCAGCATCCGGCTCACGCCCGCCGTGGCGGCCGCGGCGACCAGCTCGTCCTCCCCTCCGTCGCAGAGGAAAAGGTGCGTGTGGGAGTCGATCATCGGCCGGGTCAGCCTATCCTTCGCCCGATGCCGGACCCCGCCGACTACTACCGCGAGATCTACGCCCGCGGGCTCGGCGGCGAGACGCCGGCGATCCCGGTCGCGGTCGCCGAGCTGGAGGAGCGGGCGATGGCGGCGATGGATCCGAAGGCGGCCAACTACGTCGGCGCCGGGGCGGGCAGCGAGGAGACGATCCGGGCCAACCGCGAGGCCTTCCGCCGCCGCCGGATCGTGCCGCGGATGCTGCGTGACGTCTCCCAGCGCGACCTCTCGACCACGGTCCTCGGCACCGCGATGCCGGCGCCGCTGCTGCTGGCGCCGATCGGGGTGCAGCACGGCGTCCACCCCGACGGCGAGCTGGCGACCGCCCGCGCCGCCGCCGCGGTCGGGGTGCCGATGATCGCCAGCACCGCCTCCCACTTCTCGCTGGAGGAGATCGCCGAGGCGGGCGGCCCCGAGGCGCCGCGCTGGTTCCAGCTCTACTGGCCAAACGACCCCGAGCTCGCCCGCAGCTTCGTCGAGCGGGCCGAGCGGGCCGGTTACGGCGCGATCGTCCTCACCGTCGACACCTTCATCCCCGGCTGGAAGCCGCGCGACCTGCAGCAGGCCTGGCTGCCGTTCCTCGAAGGCCGGGGCGTCGGCAACTACTTCCAGGACCCGGTCTTCCGCGCCAAGCTGGAGAAGACCCCGGAGGAGGACCCGGGGATGGCGACCGGCCAGTTCCTCGCCGTGCAGGCGAACCCGTCGCTGAGGTGGGACGACCTCGGCGCCCTGCGCGAGATGACCTCGCTGCCGATCGTGATCAAGGGGATCCAGCACGTCGATGACGCTCGCGAGGCGGTCAACCGCGGCGTCGAGGGCATCGTCGTCTCCAACCATGGCGGCCGCCAGGTCGACGGCGCGATCGGCTCGCTCGACGCCCTGCCGGCGATCGCCGAGGCGGTCGGCGACGACCTCGCCGTCCTCTTCGACAGCGGCGTCCGCAGCGGCACCGACGTGCTGAAGGCGCTTGCGCTCGGCGCCGACGCGGTCTGCCTCGGCCGCCCCTACCTCTGGGGTCTCACCCTCGACGGCCAGGCCGGCGTCGAAGTCGTCCTCAAGATGGTCCTCGCCGAGCTCGACCTGACGATGGCCCTCTGCGGCCTCACCCGCCCCGAGGAGATCGGGCCGGACCTCCTGGCCTGACAGCGGTGTGCTTTATGCCCGCATAGCGGACAAAGGGAACACCGCTAGATCGGCAGATATCGAGTATGCAGCGATCGGTGTCACAGATCGCGCCGCGAGAAGACGAAGGCCGCAAGCGCGAGAACGCCGATCAGGTACAGGAAGGCCCAGCCGATCAGCTCCGGCCCGGCCGCCTCGGAGCCGCCGAAGGGACCGAGCTGCAGCACCACCCCGGTCAGTCCCGAGGTGCCGGAGATAAGCCCGTGCAGGCCGGCGGCGTAGAGGCCCTCGAACGGGAGCGCCCAGCTGGCCACGCGCCCGATCGTGTGCAGCGAGTGCGAGTTGATCGCGTGGCCGATCTGGGCCAGCAGCCCGGCGGTGAGACCCGCCCCGAAGACCATGAAGACGACGATGCCCTGCGCGGTCACCGAGAGGACCGTCGAGGCCAGCAGCGAGAGCGCGGCGATGATCGCCACCCCCAGGGCCAGGCCGAGGGCCGGCCCGAGCAGGTGGTCGGGTGACCAATGGCCGGTGGCCTCGGTGATCGCCCAGGCGGCGAGGTAGACGACGACCACGTAGGCGGCCGAGAGCAGCGCCGCTCCGGCGAAGCGGGCCAGCAGCATCGTCGTGCGGCCGATCGGGCGGACCACGATCGGCTGCAGCAGGCCCGACTCGGCGTCCCCGCGGACGACGCCGAGGGTGAGGAAGACCGCCAGCACGGCACCGAGGAAGAGCGTCGCGAACATCGCCAGGCCGAAGATCGTCGCCCCGGTGAAGGCGTGGGGATCGAGGATCTTCGGTTCGCCGGCGGCGAATTCGTCGACGTCCCGGAAGGCGAAATGCGCCCCGAGCCCGTAGAGCGCAAGAAAGGCGAGGGTGAGGACGAGCACGGCGAGGAAGACCCGGCGGCGAATCCCCTCCTGGATCGAGAGCGCGACCACGGTCGCGGCGGAGCGCAGCGCCGTCCCGTTCACCCGGTCTCGCCCCCGACCGTCTCGAGGTAGACGTCTTCGAGCGAGCTGTGCCGCACCTCGACTCCGTAGACCCGCTCGCCGGCCGCGACGAGCTCGGCGACGATCGCGGGCGCGTCGTCGCGCACCGCGCCCTCGAAGGTCTTGACGCCGGAGCCGGTCTCGACCACGACCGCCGTCGGCCCGGCCAGCTCCTGCGGCGTCCCCGCCTTGACCAGGCGGCCGCGGGCGATGATCGCGACGTGGTCGCAGATCAGCTCGACCTCGCTCAGCAGGTGGGAGTTGAGCAGGACGGAGACGCCGCGGCGGCGCATCTCCTCCAGCAGCTCGCGGACGATCCGCCGCCCGACGGGGTCGAGGGCGCTGGTCGGCTCGTCGAGCAGGAGCAGGCGCGGCGAGCCGACAAGAGCCTGGGCGATGCCCAGACGCTGCTGCATCCCCTTCGACATCGCCTCGATCCGCTTGTCGGCGGCGTCGCCGAGCTCGACCAGGTCGAGTAGGTGTCGCCGTTCGGCCTGCCCTCCCTCGGCACCGACCAGGCGTTGGTGGAAGCGCAGCAGCTCGGCGGCCGTCAGCCAACCCGGGAAACGGAAGAGCTCGGCGAGGTAGCCGAGCGCCGCGCGCGCCTCCGGCGAGCCCGCGGGCCGGCCGAGGATCTCGACCCGGCCGGCGCTGGGCCGGACCAGGCCGCAGGCGATCTTCGTCAGCGTCGACTTGCCGGCGCCGTTCGGACCCAGCAGCCCGACCAGCTGGCCCGCCTCGACCTCGAGGTCGACCCCGGCGAGCGCGTCCTGGCGTCCGTAGCGCTTGCGCAGTTGCGAGACGGCGAGGACCGGCGCGGCCATCAGGCCGCCGGCGCCTCGATCTTCGGGAAGAGCGGCGACACCCGCTCCACCTGCTGACCGCCCCCGCGCGAGCCGAGCTCGGCCAGGGCGCGTCCGTCTTCCGCCAGCGCCGCCAGCAGAGTCTCGCTCGTCCGCGGCAGGTAGGGGACGAGCAGCAGCGTCGTCACCCGCAGGCCCTCGACCAGGTTGTAGAGGACTTCGTCGAGGCGCTCGGGGTCGGCCTCGTCCTTGGCCAGCTCCCACGGCTTCGTTTCCTCGACGAAGCGGTTGAGGCGGCGGACCAGCGTCCAGACGACGTCGAGCGCCTGGCTCAGCTCGGCCCGGTCGAGCAGGTCGCTGAAGCGGGCGACGACGCCTTCGAAGTCCTCGGCCAGCGTCGCGTCGACCTGGGCGGCCGGAACGGTCCCGTCGCGGTAGCGCTCGACCATCGCCAGCACCCGGCTGGCGAGGTTGCCGTAGTCGTTGGCGAGCTCGGTCTCGTAGCGACCCTCGAAGCCGGCGGTGGAGACCGAACCGTCCTGGCCGAAGCTGACCTCACGGAAGAGGTAGAAGCGCAGCGCGTCGGCGCCGAAGCGGTCGATCACCTCGAACGGGTCGAGCACGTTCCCCAGGCTCTTCGACATCTTTTTCTCGCCCATCAGCAGGAAGCCGTGGATCACCATCCGCCGCGGCGGCTCGAGGTCGGCGGCGAAGCAGAGCGCGGGCCAGATCACCGCGTGGAACTTGAGGATGTCCTTGGCCATCACGTGCAGGTCGGCGGGCCAGTAGCGCTCGGTCAGGTCCTCCCCCTCGCGGGCGAAGGTCAGCGCCGTCACGTAGTTCAAGAGCGCGTCGAACCAGACGTACATCCGTTGCCCCGGGTCCCAGGGCAGCGGCAGCCCCCACTTCAGGTTGGGACGCGAGAGCGAGACGTCTTCGAGCCCTCCCTTGATGAACGAGAGCGCCTCGTTGCGGCGGAAGTCGGGGACGACGAAGTCCGGCCGCTCCTCATAAAGGCCTTCGAGCTGCGCTTGAAACGCCGAGAGCTGGAAGAACCAGTTTTCCTCCCGTTCGCGTTCGAGCGGGATCTCGTGGATCGGGCAGGTGTTGCCCGGTCCCAGCTCGCGCTCGGTTTTGAAGTCGGCGCAGCGAGGGCAGTACCAGCCTTCGTAGACCCCCTTGGTCACCCAGCCGTTGTCGTAGACCCGCTGCATGATCTCGGCGACCTGCGCCTCGTGCCGCGGATCGCTGGTCCGGATGAAGAAGTCGTTCGTAGCCCCGATCGTCGGCATCAACCCTTGGAACTTCGCCGCGTTCGTGTCGGCCAACTCCTGCGGCGTCACCCCCGCCTTCTTCGCCGCGTTCTCCACCGGCTCCCCATGCTCGTCGGTCCCGGTGAGGAAGAACACGTCCTCCCCCCGCTGCCGATGGTGCCGCGCCAACACGTCCGCCGCCATCGTCGAATAAGCGTGCCCCAGATGTGGCTCCGCGTTGACGTAGTAGATCGGGGTGGTGACGTAGAAGCTGTTCATCTAAAAAAGTGAAGCTATACGAGGCGTGTCGTTTTGCTCTCGCATACCGAGAGGAACTCGACAGCGCTACCGCCGCGCCTCGCGCCCCGTCAGCGCCTTGTAGAGGTCGTTCGCTCGCGTCCCGGTGAGAGCCGCGACCACCGAGGCCGCCGCGCGCGGGCGCGCGCCGGACTGGACCAGGTGGCGGAGGGCGTCGACGGCGAAGCCGACGTCCTGGTCGTGCTCGGCGGAGGCGGCGGGGGCGATGACGAGGACGATCTCGCCTTTGGTGTCGCCGCGGAAACGGCGGGCGAGCTCGCCGAGGGTGCCGCGGGCGACCTCTTCGTGGACCTTCGTCAGCTCGCGGCAGACGGCAGCCTCGCGGTCGGGCGCCAGGGAGGCGAGGGCGGCGAGGGACTCGCCGACGCGGCGGGGGCTCTCGAAGGCGACCACCGTCTCGGCCGAGCGCAGGACCCGCTCCATCTCCCCCGCCCGCCGCGGCAGGAAGCCCTCGAAGCGCCACTTGTCGGTCGGCAGGCCGGAGGCGACGAGGGCGACGGGCACCACCGAGGGCCCCGGCAGCACGGTCACCTCGAGGTCGCGCTCGATGCAGCGGCGGATCAGCTTGTAGCCGGGGTCGGAGATCGCCGGCATTCCCGCGTCGGAGACCAGGGCGACGATGTCGCCGCGCTCGATCCGCTGTGCCAGCTCGACCGCCCGCGAGGCTTCGTTGCCCTCGTGGAAGGAGACGAGCCGGGGATGGGGGCGGATCCGCAGGCGGTCGAGCAGGGCGCCGGTCTTGCGGGTGTCCTCGCAGGCGACGAAGTCGGAGCTGACCAGCGCCTCTCGCACCCGCGCCGAGACGTCGTCGATGTTGCCGATCGGCGTGGGGCAGACGACGAGGCAGCCCGGCATCAGCCGCTGTCCCCCACCGGCTCGCCGCTCGCCTTGGCCAGTTCGGTGCGGGCCAGCGCCGCGGCGCCGATCATCCCGGCGTCGTTGCCGAGGGTCGCTTCCAGGATCGGCGTCTTGTTCATCGGGTTAAGCGCCCGTTCCCGCACTTCGCGTCGCGCCGGATCCAGCAGCAGGTCCCCGGCCGCGATCACGCCGCCGCCGACGACGATCGCGTCGGGCTGGAAGATGTTGGCGAAGCTGGAGCAGGCGACGCCGAGCCTGCTGCCGATCAGCTCGAAGACTTCGATCGCGATCTTGTCGCCGGCGAGCGCCGCCTCGGTGACGACGCGGCCGTCGACCTCCTCGCCTTCGGCCAGGACTTTCCCCAACACCGAGTCGGGCGAGCTTTCGGCCGCCGCCCGGCCCTCGCGCCCGAGCGCCGTCCCCGAGGCGAGTGCCTCGACGCAACCGTGGTTGGGACAGTTGCCCTGGCAGGGCGGCCCGTCGACCTGGATCACCACGTGTCCGAGCTCGGCCCCGGCCCCGGTCGAGCCGCGGTAGATCTCGCCGCCGAGGATGAGGCCGCCGCCGATCCCGGTGCCGACGGTCAACATCACGATGTGCGGCATCCCCTGCGCCGCCCCGTAGAGGTACTCGGCGAGGGCGGCGACGTTGCCGTCGTTGTCGACGAAGACGGGCAGCCCGGTGCGCTCGCTGACGATGTCGCGGATCGGCAGGTCGGAAAGCGGCAGGTTGACGGCGGCGACCGCGACCCCCGAGTCGTGGTCGATCGTCGCCGGGATGCCCAGGCCGACGGCGGCAACGCCGGGGCGCGCTTCCCGCGCCTCTTCGACCTCGCGGACCAGCAGCTCGACCAGCTCGTCCTCGGTCTGGCCGGTCGAAGCCTCGCGCTGCTCGTAGAGCGGTTCGGTGTCGGCGAGGACCCCGACAAGCATCTTCGTGCCGCCGAGATCGACCCCGATCGTCTCGCTGCTGCTCACGAGGAACCGGAAGCTAAAAGGCGAAGGACCGACGTCATCGCCATGATTTCTAGCCTTTCATGAGTCCCGACGGCGAGCAGCGGCCCCCCGAGCCGCCCGAATACAACGTCTACCGCTCCCGTCGGGGGCTGTTTTCGCGCTTGAAAGGCGCCGATCTCTCGGGTCTGCGGGACCGTGCAAGGTTGCCTTCATGGCGCCGCCGCAAGCGCGACGAGCCGGGGACGCCGCGGACCCAGCACGGCCGGGTAACTCCGCGGCGGATCCTCAAATGGGTCGGCCTCGCCGCCCTCGCCTGGATCCTGATCAGCTTCGTCGCCTTCGGCGTCTCCGCCCAGATCCAGTCCTTCAAGCTCTCCGACGAAACCGCCAAGGCGCTGCACGGCAACCCCTTCCTGCTGCCGAGCGCGCAGACGATCCTCGTCCTCGGCACCGACGCGCGGCCGCCGGACACGAAGGGGACCGGCGCGCCTTCCCAGAAGTGCTTCGACCAGCAGTCGCGCGGCGACAAGCCCCACGACGGCTGCGAACAGGGCCAGTTCCGCGCCGACACGCTGATGCTGATCCGCGCCGGCGGCGGCGCCTTCCGCAAACTCTCGATCCCCCGCGACACCTTCGCCGAAATCCCCGGCAACGCGCCGACGAAAATCAACGCCGCCTTCGCCTACGGCGGCGCCGCCCTGCAGATCAAGACGATCGAACAGTTCCTCGGGATCCAGATCGACCACGTCGCAATCGTCGACTTCACCGGCTTCGAAGACCTGATCGACGCCGTCGGCGGGGTCGAAGTCAACCTTCCGCACAAGCTCTGCGCCGACATCTCCGGCGGCTCGGGCGGCGGCCAGGGCGGGATCACCCTGCACCTGAAGAAGGGCGAGAACACCCTCGACGGCGAAAAAGCGCTCGCCTACTCGCGGATCCGGGAGCTCAGCCCCTGCCCCGGCAAGGGCAAGAGCGCCTACGCCTATCCCTACACCGACCTCCAGCGCGAGCAGGCCCAGCAGTCGGTGATCAACGGGATCAAGAGCCGCCTCACCGATCCCCTCCGTCTCCCCTACAACTTCATCCACGGTCCCTTCATCGGTTGGGACGCTCCAAAAGCCTTCGTCAGCGACATGGGCTTCTTCACGATGCCGCAGCTGATCCTCTCGGCCGCGATCGGCGGCAGCTCCGAAGCCCACGTCCTCTGCGGCTCCCCGAAGGAAGGCTGCGGCGAAGGCCCCGAAGGCTCGATCGAAGCGCCGGAGAGCGTCCGGCGCAAGGCCGCCAACCAGTTCCTCAACGGCTGACGACGCGATTGCTGAGTTAACCCGCCTATAGCAGGGTTAACTCAGCAATCGTCAGTCGGTCCGTTCGGCTTTGGTGCCCACCAGCGCCGAAACGATCAGGGCGACGAAGCCCGCCGCGAGGGAGCCGGCGGTGTTCTTCAGGTCGGCGGTCGAGGAATGGCCGGTGGCCAGCACTTCAACCGCGATCCACTCGCCCATCCCCAGCAGCGCCAGCACCACCAGCGCGTAGATCCGCGCCGCCAGCGTGTACCAGCGCGCCATCCGCTGCTCGTCGACGAGTTGCTTCCCCGCCAGCTCCAACTGCAGGGGCGACTCCGGCGCCCGTGCTCGCCCCGCCCGCGTGAAGTAGCGCTGCTCGATCGCCAGCGCCAGCAGCAGCACCGGCAGGATCTGTGATACCGCTTCGAAGTACTCCTTCTTCGCGTGCCCGTCGACAACCAGCGCGGTCACGACGTAAGCGACCACCGGCGCGGCGATCGCCCCGGCCCCGAAGGCGAACCTCCAGAACAGGCCCACCCGCACCTGGCTCGACATCGACTCGTTCAGTCCGCAGCCGACGCGGCCGGCTTCGAGTCGGACTTCGACTCGCTGCCCGACCCCGACTTCGACTCCGAGGAACCCGAGTCGCCGCTCTTCTCGCCGCCGCCCTCGGAGGAGCCGCCGTTGCCGCCGCTCCGCTTCTTCCCGTAGTCGGTGTTGTGGAAGCCGGAGCCCTTGAAGTGGATCGCCGGGGGCGTCAAGACCCGCGAAGCGGGGGCCCCGCACTCCTGGCACTCGCGCAGCGGCTCGTCGCTCATCTTCTGGATCACCTCGAAGACGTGGCCGTTGTCGCATTTGTACTCGTAGATCGGCATAAGGCTGCGGGATTATCGCAGCCGCTACCGTTCCCGCCATGGCAACCGAGCAGGGGACCCGCCCGACCGAGGTGACTATGGAGGAGATCGTGGCGCTGTGCAAACGGCGCGGCTTCGTCTTCCCCTCCTCGGAGATCTACGGCGGCCTCGGCTCGACCTACGACTACGGCCACTACGGCGTCCTGCTCAAGAACAACGTCAAAGCCGAGTGGTGGAAGGCGATGCTGCAGGAGCGCGACGACATCGTCGCCCTCGACTCGGCGATCCTCCAGCACCCGCGGGTCTGGGAGGCATCCGGCCACCTCGCCGGCTTCACCGACCCGCTGGTCCAGTGCCTCGGCAAGTGCAAGAAGCGCTGGCGCGAGGACCATCTGCGCGAGGCGGTCGAAGCCGAAGGCGGCGACCCGAATGCCGAGCTCCGCTGCCCCGAGTGCGGCGGCGAGCTCTCCGAGCCGCGCCAGTTCAACCTGATGTTCGAAACCCACGTCGGCCCCGTCGCCGAGGAGGGCTCGACCGTCTACCTGCGCCCGGAGACCGCCCAGGGCATTTTCATCAACTTCAAGAACGTGCTCGGCTTCGCCCGCAAGAAGCCGCCGTTCGGGATCGCCCAGGTCGGCAAGTCCTTCCGCAACGAGATCACCCCGGGCAACTTCATCTTCCGCACCCGCGAGTTCGAGCAGATGGAGATGGAGTACTTCGTGCCGCCGGCCGAGGCCGGGAAGTGGCACCAGCACTGGATGGCCGAGCGCGAGCACTGGTACATCGAGCTCGGCATCCGCCCCGACCACCTGCGGGTGCGCGCCCACGGCGAGGACGAGCTCTCGCACTACTCCTCAGCGACGAGCGACATCGAGTACCTCTTCCCGATCGGCTGGTCGGAGCTGGAGGGGATCGCCGACCGCGGCGACTTCGACCTCACCCAGCACGCCAAGTTCAGCGGCGAGAAGCTCGAGTACTTCGACCAGCAGACCAAAGAGCGCTACGTCCCTCATGTGATCGAGCCGGCGGCCGGCGCCGACCGCGCCACCCTCGCCTTCCTCGTCGACTCCTACGAGGTCGAGGAGGTGGAGGGCCGCCAGCGCACCGTCCTGCGCCTGCACCCGCGGCTGGCGCCGGTCAAGGTCGCCGTCCTCCCCCTCGTCTCCAAGGAGGGGATGCCGGAGAAGGCCCGCGAGATCTTCCAGGACCTCCGCCGCCGCCTCCCCACCGAGTTCGACGAGGGCGGCTCGATCGGCAAGCGCTACCGCCGCCAGGACGAGATCGGCACCCCTTGGGGCATCACCGTCGACCACCAGACGATGGACGACGACACCGTCACCCTCCGCGACCGCGACTCCCTCGAGCAGGTCCGCGTCCCGATCGACGGCCTCGGCGACGAGCTGGTCGGGCGCCTGGAAGCACCCTGGCGCTCGCCGAAGCTGGACTAGTCTTCACCTCGCTGCGCTGAGTTGACAGCCGCCGTCGATTGGACATAGGTTTCCGGTCCGCCATGGCAGATCCAACCGAAGCCGACGAGCCGGAGTCGACCCCCGAGCCACCAGCTCCCGGCCCCGCAGAGGCTGAACAGTCCTCCAGTCCCTCCCCGGGTTGGTATCCGGACCCGAATGCCGGCGGCGCAAACCTGATGCGCTACTGGGACGGCGCCGCCTGGACTGACCGGGTCCAGGGCGGGAGCGAGGTCAGCACCACTCGCCGGACGGATGACGAACGCAAGGTCATCCTCGCCCAGCAGCTCCAGACGGCGGCAGCGCGCGGACTTCGAATCGAGTCCCAAAGCGACTTCCAGGCCGTCCTCGTGGAGGGCAAGCCCGTCAATCACGTCCTCCACGCGATCCTCACGATCTTCACCTGCTTACTCTGGGGGATCGTCTGGGCGGTCATCGCTGCGACCGGCGGCGAGAAACGGCAGATGGTGGTGGTGGACGAGTTCGGCAATGTCCTCTGGCAGAACCTCGGCAAGGCCTAGCGCTGCAGCCGCAGGTGCCCTGCTGGCGAGCGCGGCACTGTCGGCCGCGTCCCGAAAGCCCACTGTCGACAAGCCGCTGGAGGTCATGGGCCGCGCCCTGCCCGACCTCTGCCCGATTCACCGAGCGACCGGCCACAAGTGCCCCGGTTGTGGGATGTGTCGGGCCTTCGTGCTGCTGTGGCGCGGCCGCCTGCGCGAGGCGATCAGGTCAAACCCCGCGTCTCCCTTCGTCTTCGCCGCGTTCGTCTGGCTCGCGGTCGAACCAAGGCGTCCGCCCGAGCGGCGACAGTTCGTCCAGCGTCTGACCCTGCCCTCAAACCCACAGGAGTGAAAGACACATGACCTTCGGCGAGGCGATAAGCGACGGCTTCTCGAAATACGCAACGTTCAGCGGGCGCTCCTCGCGCTCCGCCTACTGGTGGTGGATTCTCTTCTATTTCCTCGTCATCGTCGGTGCGTCGATCCTCGACGCAGCCGCGAAGACCCCGGTCTTCGCCGGCCTTGTCTGGCTGGGGTTCTTCCTTCCGAACCTCGCCGTCCTCGTGCGCCGCCTGCACGACACGGACCGCAGCGGATGGTGGGTGCTGATCGGGCTCATCCCGGTCATCGGTGCCATCGTCTTGATCGTCTTCGCCTGCACTGACTCCGGACCACCCAACAAGTACGGAGACGGGCCCGATGGCAAGGGCGAACTGACCGCAACCTCGCCGCTGGGACAGACGCTCCCGCCGCCGCCTCCGCCGGTTCCGCAGGGCCCGCCGCCGAGCGAGATGCCCCCGCCAAGCGAAAGCGAGCGCGCTCCCGACTGAGCTGACGGGCGCCGGTTTGGCCGGCGACTACCAAACAACAGTCTCGTCCCTGCACGAATGGAGAGAAGAGTCTTATGGCCTACGAAATGAAGATCCGCGGCACCGAGCACGAGGTGAAGGTGCGCAGCCCCTGGGCCGTGGCCCTGCTGCCGATCATCACGCTCGGCATCTACCACCTGGTCTGGTGGTACAAGATCAACAAGGAGCTGAAGGCCTACGGCGAAGCCAAAGGCTTCGACCTAGGGCAGAATCCGATGAACTCGGCTTTGGCGGTCTTCCCCGGGATCTTCATCCTGATCCCGCCGCTCGTCACCTACTACCGCGGCACCAAGCGCGTTCAGGGCGCCTCGAAAATCGCCGGGCGCGAGCCGGTCAGCGGCTGGATCGCACTGATCCTCTACCTGCTCATCTCGCCGGCGATGTTCGCCTACCTGCAGGTCTCCCTCAACAACGTCTGGGAGCAGGAGGCCGAACCGCTGCCGGGCCAGGCGGCACCGCCCGCGCCGGCGGACGAGATGCCGCCCCGCCTCTAGGCGAAGAACTCGAGCACGCGCGCCGCGTCCGCCTCGAGCGCTGCGGCGTCGCGTTTGCTCACTTTGCTCAGGTGCTCGATCGTCACCTTGCCGCCGGCGAAGCGCCAGGGCGCCACCGCTCGGCCGTCGACCATCGCGAAGGGACGGAAGAGGCCGTTGTTGGTCACCAGGAACTCGTGCGGGCCGATGATTTCCTCGCGCGAGGTCCAGCCGAGCAGGACCGGGTCGTATGCGCCGATCAGCCGCGGCGGCGGGATCGGCGCCGGCTCGGGCGTCTTCTTCAGCTCGAGCAGGCCGTCGTTGCGCTCGACCAGCTGCGAGGCGATAGCCGCCAAGCCGGCGCGAGCGTCGCGGAGAGGCAGTCCCGCCCAGCGGGCGAGGTCGCGGTCGTCGGCGGGCGCGTGCCCGACCAGGTAGCGGCGGGCGAGCTCCGCCAGCGCCTTCTCGCGGTCGACCGGCGCCTGCTCCCCCAGCCAGTCGCGGACGAGGGCATAAGCATGTTCCTTCCCGACCATCGGGCCGCGCACCGCGATCCCCCGCAACGTCGCCAGGAAGAGCAGGTGGACGAGGGCCTGCCCCTCGACCGGGACGCCGGCCCGCTCCAGTCGCTCGCGCAGCTGCAGCCGCGTCTGCGGGCCCTCGTCGACGAGCGCCTTCTCGATCGTCCGCACCCCGCGCTCGGCATCCTCCTCGCCGACCCCCTCCTGACGCAGGCGCCTGGTGCTGGAGGTCACCAGCGGCGGCGTCGTCAGCGCGTGCAGCCACCGGTAATCCTCGCTGCGCACCAGGTGCAGGGTGCCGCGGTTGAGCCAGGTGATCAGCAGCGAGCGCTCCTCGCTCAGCCCCCGGTCGACGGCGGCGGCGGTGACGCCGCTGGTCCTGGCCCGCACCGCCAGCCGTGCCCCCCGCGGGTCCTGCCCCTGCACCGCCAGCAACCGCTCCGCCACCTGCTCGGCCGAGCGCAGCGGCTCGCCGGCGAGGGCCTGGGCGGTCAGTCGTTCGGGTAGCGGCGGCCGAGCCACGGGCCGATGATCGCGAAAAGCGCCGGCGGGGCTTCTATTCGATCGCGAGCAGGTCGACGACGAAGATCAGCGTCGAGTTCGGCGGAATCGTCCCTCCGCCTTCGGAGCCGTAGGCGAGTTCAGGCGGAATGATCAGCTCACGGCGACCGCCCACCTTCATGCCTTCGATCCCCTTTTCCCAGCCGGCGATCACTCCCCCGCTTCCGAGTTCGAAGGTGAAGGGTTCGCCCCGGTCCCAGGAGGCGTCGAACTGCTTGCCGTTCTTGTAGAGAACGCCGACGTAGTGGACGGTCACTTCGTCGCCTGCTTTCGCGGCCGGCCCCTTGCCTGCTTCCAGGTCCTTGATCACCAGCTTCTTCGGAGGCGGCCCCTTCGGGACTTCGACCTTCGGCTTGGTCTTGTTGGTCGTGGGCACTTTCTTCTGGGGCTTGGGGGGCTTGGACGCCTCTGACCCCTTCTGCGGTGGTCTTTTCTTCCCCAGCCCAAGCAGCTCGACGACGAAGACAACGGTCTTCCCCTGTGGGATCCCCGGGGGGTACGGCCCTTCTGCTTCGTCGGGAGGGATCACCATCTCCCGGCGATCGCCCACCTCCATGCCGTTGATCGCTTCTTCCCACCCCGGGATCACTTCGCCGGCTCCGAGCTTGAAGGTATACGGCTTTCCTTCATCCCATGAAGAGGCGAATTTCTTCCCGGTTTCGTAGTCGTAACCGACGTACTGCACCGTCACTTCTTTGCCCGGAGACGCCATTTCCCCGATCCCCTCGACCAGATCCGCCACGGCGATGAAATCCGGCGGCGGGGAATCGGGAATCGCCGGCTTCGGCTCCGTTCCGACCAGTCCCGAGGCGTTCGCGCGAAGGTCTTTTTCTTCACGGATCGGAGAGATCCCGTGGGGAATTCGGAACGTCGCGGCCGAATCGGTGGAGGCGTCGGTCGAAGACGAACCGCCGCCGCAGCCCGAAACAAGCACAGCGAAGACCAGAATGGTTAGAAGAACCTTTCGCATCTGCGGCATCCTAGAAGATGCCCGCCTCTTCTGCCGACTTCTTCAGCGTCGCCGCTTCGGCAGCGACTCCGCCTCGGCCGCGTCGATCGTCAGCACGACGCCCCGCTCGTAGATCTGCCCGACCTCGGGCGCATCGACGAAGCGATGGCCGCCGGGGCCGGCCTTGGTGTCGAAGATGATGCCGTCGAACATGTTGGCCTCGGGCGCGGAGAGCACCCTGACCACCCGCCCCAGGCGCTGCCCGTCGCTCGAATAGACGGGCACGCCCTTGCCCAGCACCAGGTAGGAGAGCGGCGCGCCGAGGTCGTCCATCGGGCGAGCCTAACGGAGGCCGGATTACGCCAAGGGCTTAAACTGGCTGGTGGGACAACTACTGACTGGGGAAGGAATGATGGGCTTGAATCTCGCGTCGATCGTCACCGAGAGCGCCGAGCGGGCGCCGGAGGCGGTGGCGGTCCGCCTCGAGCCCCTCGAGCTGACCTACGCGGAACTTGACGATCGCAGTGCCCGCCTGGCGGCGCTGCTGCGCGAGAAAGGGCTCGAGCAGGGCGACCGGATCGGGGTGATGCTGCCGAACGTCCTCGAGTTCCCGATCACCTACTACGGGGTCCTTCGCGCCGGCGGTGTGGTCGTGCCGATGAACGTGCTGCTGAAGCGGCGCGAGATCGCCTTCTATCTCGAAGACTCCGGCGCCAAGCTGCTGCTCGCCTGGCACGGCTTCGCCGCGGAGGCGCGCGAGGGCGCCGCCGACGCGGGCGCCGAGCTGATCGAGGTCGAGCCCGAAGCCTTCGCCGAGCTGCTCGGCGACCGCGAGCCGGCCCCCGAGCTCGCCGACACCGACGAAGAGGACACCGCCGTCATCCTCTACACCTCCGGCACGACCGGCAAGCCGAAGGGGGCGGAGTTGACCCACTTCAACCTCTCGCGCAACTCCGACATCGCCTCCCGCACCACCTCCAACGTCAACGCCGGCGACGTCGTCCTCGGCGCCCTCCCCCTCTTCCACTCCTTCGGCCAGACGGTGAGCATGAACGCCTCGCTGCGGGTCGGGGCGACGCTGACGCTGCTGCCGAAATTCGACCCCGGCCAAGCGCTGGAGATCATGCAGCGCGACAGCGTCACCCACTTCTACGGAGTGCCGACGATGTACGGGACGCTGCTGCACCACCCGGGCCGCGAGGACTACGACACCTCGACGCTGCGGATCTGCATCACCGGCGGCGCCTCGATGCCGGTCGAGGTGCTGCGCGGATTCGAGCAGGCATTCGGCTGCGAGCTGCTGGAGGGCTACGGCCTCTCCGAGACCTCGCCGGTCGCCTGCGTCAACCACCCGGGCCGCCCGCGCAAGCCCGGTTCGATCGGCACCCCGATCGAAGAGGTGGAGATGAAGGTGGTCGACGAGAACGACGAGGAGGTGCCGCAGGGCGAGGTAGGCGAGATCGTGGTCCGCGGCCACAACGTGATGAAGGGGTACTGGGAGCGCCCCGAGGCGACCGAGGAGGCGATGCGCGGCGACTGGTTCCACACCGGCGACATGGCCCGGGTCGACGAGGACGGCTACTACTTCATCGTCGACCGCAAGAAGGACCTGATCATCCGCGGCGGCTACAACGTCTACCCGCGCGAGGTCGAGGAGGTCCTCTACGAGCACCCGAAGATCCGCGAAGCCGCGGTCCTCGGCGTCCCCCACGACGAGTGGGGCGAGGAGATCGGCGCCGCGATCGTCCTCCACGAGGGCGAGGAGCTGCCACCCGAGGAGGCCGGCGAGTACGTGAAGGAGCGGATCGCCGCCTACAAGTACCCGCGAATCGTCTGGTTCCTGGACGACCTCCCGAAGGGGCCGACGGGGAAGATCCTCAAGCGCGAGATCGAGATTCCCGTGGCGACTGAGCAAAGCAGTCACCCGTAGGTTTTGCTCACCACTCAGAACCTCTGCATATAATCGTGTCACATTGCAGAGCGCTGAGGGAGGCGCCTGCTCGCCTACAGATAGGAGAGAAGACCATGAAGAGACGGTTCATGGCAGTTGTCGCAGCGATGGCTCTGTGCGTCGGGGCCGCGGTTCCGGCCACCGCATCGGCGCAGGACCCGATCCTGTTCGTGCACGGATACGTCGAGAGCGCGTCGCTCTGGAACACGATGATCGCCAACTTCGAAAAAGACGGCTATCCGAAATCGTATTTGAGCGCCTACAGCTACAACACCTCGCAGTCGAACAAGAAAGACGCGGAAGAAGTCAAATCCCACGTCGAAAGCCTGCTGAAATCGACCGGCGCGACGAAGGTCGACATCATCGCCCACTCGATGGGCAGCCTCAACAGCCGCTGGTACATCAAGTTCCTCGGCGGCGAAACCAAGGTCGACGACTGGGTCTCGCTGGGCGGGCCGAACCACGGCACCGAAACCGCGAACTTCTGCTTCAGCGTCTCCTGCGAAGAGATGCGGGTCGGCTCGAAATTCCTCGGTGAACTGAACGCCGGCGACGAGACGCCGGGAACCGTCAACTACGGCACCTGGTGGTCGCCCTGCGACGAAATCATCAACCCGGATTCCAGCGTTGCCCTGACCGGCGCGACCAACACCAAAACGGCGTGCATCTCGCACACGGCCCTGACGACGGACAAAACCGTCTACGAACAGGTCCGCGAATTCGTCAAATAGCAGCGGGATTGACCCGATGTCCTGAGGCGCGATCCTGGCCAGCCGGCCAGGATCGCGCTAGTCTCCCGTTGCCCTCTTAGCGACACCAAAAGGAGACGAGATGAGCGTCGCTTCCCAGCGCCTGATGGACAACATCACCTACGAGGACCTCTACCACCGCTGGGAGCAGGGGAACTGGAGCGCCTACGACATCGATTTCTCCAAGGACCGCGACGGCTGGGCGGCACTGAGCGACATCCAGCGGCGCTCGGCGATGTGGATCTACTCGATGTTCTATTACGGCGAGGATCGGGTTGCCGACACCCTCGCCCCCTACGTCACCGCCGCCCCGACCGAGGAGATGTCCTACTTCCTGGCCACCCAGCAGGTCGACGAGGTGCGCCACTCGATCTTCTTCCATCGTTTCTTCAAAGAGGTGATCGGGGTCGGCGGCTCCTCCGTGCAGCAGACCCTGGCCTCCACCCTGCCGCAGCTGAACTGGGGCTACCGGGGCATCTTCGACCGGCTCGACGTGATGGCCGAGGAACTGCGCAAGGACCGCTCGGTGGCGAAGTTCGCGCAGGCGATCACGCTCTACCACCTGATCGTCGAGGGCAGCCTCGCCCAGCCCGGGCAGCACTTCATCGAGGACTTCTTCGCATCCGAGGAGACGATGCCCGGCTTCACCGCCGGGATGGAGAACGTCTCCCGCGACGAGCAGCGCCACATCGGCTTCGGCGTCAAGGTCCTCTCCGAGCTGCTCAACGAGCCGACCCCCGGCTGGCAGGAAAACCGCGACGCGGTGATCGAGCTGCTGCGCGAAGTCCTGCCCTACGGGCCCGCCGTCTTCTCGCCGCCGAACATGGACCGCTCCTACACCGAGTGCTACGGCTTCTCGCTCGAGGACATCTACGCCTTCGGGATGAAACTGATCCGCCAGAGGTGGCGGACGATCGGCTTCCCGACCGAGGAGTTTCCCCCCGGCGTCTTCCCCTTCCCGCCCGACGACGACGAGAAGGGCCTCGCGGAGCGCCAGGTGAAGATGATGATGGCCGGCGTGATCGGCTCCCCCGAAGGGCCTCCGCCGAGCAAGGACCCCGAGATCCAGCGCCTCTACTTCGACCTGATCAGCCGCGTCGCCGACCCGGCTGCCGCCAACGGCTCCCCCTTCGTCCTGCAATGGCGCTTCACCGACGCCGACCCGTGGCACCTCGTCCTCGACAACGGCTCAACCCGCGCCGAACCGGGCGAAGTGCCGAGCCCCAACGTCACCATCGAGACCAGCTGGGCCGACTGGATCGCCGCCGGCAAACCTGACGCCAACCAGGTGAAGATGATGTTGCAGCGCCGGATCCGCCCGCGCGGCAAATTCCGCGACCTCGCGCGCATGCGCAAGGTCTTCAATTAGCGGCTCACGGCCCAGGCGACCGGCGAACCGCATCGATAGATAGGCGCGCGGGTTTGATCGCGCGAAGATGATCGTCGCGGTCAAACGATTCCTGGGCGTGTCGGCGAGAGCCGCGATCGCCCTCGTCGGCGCTGCCATGGTGCTGGCCGCACCGGTGTCCGCGGCGACGGTCGACGTAACCGAGGAACTGCCGGACTACGACCATCATTCACGGCTCTCCTTCGCCGCTGCCACCGGCGAGAGCAACCGCGTCACGCTCGCGCTTACCGCAGAAAAGGACGGCTACCTCACGCTCGAAGTCAAGGACGCGGGATCGCCGTTGAGCGCAGGGACCGGCTGCAGCGGCGGCGGCGCACTTGGTCAGCCGGCGTTCTGCCGGCTACATGAAGTCGTGGCCCACGAACTTTGCATAAAGGGTTGCCCGCCGCCTCAGTACGGGGAGAACTGGCGGGTATCGATGGTGTTTGCCCTCGGCGACGGGAACAACTCGCTCCTCGCCTCCGACCTCACGCCCCAAACTCCCGTTCCGATGGTTGTGACGAGTGGCCCGGGCAATGACCAGATCAGCACCGCGGCCGGCGACGACTCGGTCGATCCCGGCGCCGGCGCGGACGTGGTCGAAACCGGCATCGGCAACGACCGGGTCGAGGCGACCTTCGTGCCCGACGGTCCCGATTTCTATGACCTTGGAGAGAACACGTCCGAATCCCGCGAGGTCGACAAGCTGAGCTACGACAACCGCCTGGCGCCGGTGACGATCCAGTCCGGTGAAGGCGGAGCCGAGGGCGAGGGGGACGAGCTCCGCGGAGTGGAGACGCTGGTCGGCGGTAGCGGCAACGACCGACTCGTCGGCGACGGCGGGATCCGTCGGCTCGAGGGCGGCGACGGCGCGGACGTCTTGATCGGCGGCAAGGGTAGGAGCCGCATCCTCGGAGGAGCGGACGGGGATCTCCTCGTCGGCGGCCCGCAGCGTGACGAACTGAGAGAGTCGAGCCGGGACGACTCGGGCGACGACGTTGCCCGCGGGATGGGTGGCGGTGACTTGATCGTGCTCGGCAGCGGCAACGACCGAGCCTTCTCCGGGCGGGGTGATGACCGCCTTCAGGGCGGTCCTGGCCACGATGCCCTGGGCTGCGGTCCTGGCGAGGGCGACACCGTCATTCACCCCAGCACCGACGCGCTGCGGAATTGCGAGTGGGTGATCTACAACTATTAGGAGATCGGCGGCCGGCGGTCCGACCAGGGCCGCTCGGCCTCGATCTGCGCCGCCAGGGATAGCAGCGTCGCCTCGTCGCCGCGGCGGCCGATGACCTGAATCGAGAGTGGCATTCCGCTGGGGGAGAAGCCCGCCGGCACCGCCATCGCCGGGTTGCCGAGGTGGTTCCAGGGGACGCAGTAGGGATAGAAGCGGCCCATCCCGAGCACGGTCTGCAGGGCGCCCTTGCCCTCCCAGCGCCGGATCGGCAGCGCCGTGCCGCCCATCACCGGCATCAACAGCACGTCGCAGTGGTCGAAGATCGCGTTGACGCGGGCGATTTCGGCCGGCCGCCGGGACATCGCCTTCTGGTAGAGCGGCTCGGGCAGGACCTTGCCGAGGCGGCCGAAGCCGCGGGTGCGGCTTTCCAGCCGCTCGGGATGGGGGACTTCCTCGACCGTCTCGGCCACGCCCTTGAGGAAGCGGGCCGAGATCGTGTCGCCGATGCCGCCCCAGTCCGGGTCGCGGGCGGTGACCTCGTGGCCCAGCCCCCGCAGCAGCTCGGCCGCGTCGGCGACAGCCTGCTTCGCCTCGTCGGAGACGGTCGGCGGCATCATCGCCCGTGGGGCCAGCGTCGAATAGGCGACCCGCAGCTTGCCGGGCGGCGTCTGTGCCGACTCGACGAAGGGACGGTCCGGCGGCGGCGGTGCCTCGTCCTCTTGCGAGCCACCCGAGACGATGTCCAGCCAGAGCGCGGTGTCGAGGACCGAGCGGCTGAGGCAGCCGAGCACGGCCAACCCCCGCCAGCCATCGGTCAGGGGCGCCAGCGAGACGCGACCGCGGCTCGGCTTCAGCCCGAACAGACCACAGGAGGAGGCGGGGATCCGGATCGAGCCGGCGCCGTCGCCGGCGGAGGCGATCGGGACCAATCCGGCCGCCACCGCGGCGCCCGAGCCGCCGCTCGAACCGCCCGGGGTGTGCTGGGGGTTCCAGGGATTGCGGGTGACGCCATAGGTCGCCGACTCGGTGAAGCCGCAGATCGCCATCTCCGGCAGCAGCGTCAGCCCGACGATGATCGCCCCCGCCTCACGCAGCCGCCGCACCATCTCGCAATCGGCTTTCGCCGGCTCGATGAAGCCATCGGTCCCGTGGGTATTGACCTGGCCGACAACGTCGACTTCGTCCTTGATCGCGATAGGAACCCCCAGCAAGGGCCGTTCCTCTCCCGCCCGCACCCGTGCCTCGGCCTGCTCGGCTTCGAGCACCGCCTGTTCTTCGAACACGACCCGGAACGAGTTCAGCTGCGGATCGAGCCGTCGGATCCGGTCCAGGTAGAGCCCGACCAGCTCCGTCGCCGAAACCTCGCCCTTGCGCACCATCTCCGCCTGCTTGGCGGCCCCAGCGAAAGCAAGCTCATCTCCACTCAAAGTCACCCGCGCATCCTAAGCGCTTCCGACTTTTGGCCCACCCGGCTGTGCCAAAAGTCGGAAGCGCTTCCCCAGCTACGCCTTCGCCGGCTCCGGCTCCTCGCTGCCGCCCTCGAAGCTGAGGTCGGGCAGGGCGCGGTCGAGCCAGGAGGGCATCCACCAGTTCCAGTTGCCCATCAGCTTCATCGCCGCCGGGACGAGGACGAGGCGGACGAGGGTGGCGTCGAGGGCGATCGCGATCGCCGAGCCGAGGCCGAGCTCCTTGATCGAGGGCACGCCGGTGAGGACGAAGACCGCGAAGACGGCGGTCATGATCAGCGCCGCCGAGGAGATCGTGCGGGCGCTCGTGGAGAGGCCCTCGGCGACGGCGCGCTCGTTGTCGCCGTGGAGCATGTAGCGCTCGCGGATCCGCGACATCAGGAACACCTCGTAGTCCATCGAGAGGCCGAAGACGATGGCGAAGATCAGCGGGATGTTGATCGTGTCCAGCGCCCCCTGGCTTTCGAAGCCGAGGAAGCCGTCAAGCCAGCCCCACTGGAAGATCGCGACGAGGACGCCGAAGGCCGCGCCGATCGAGAGCAGGTTCATCAGCACCGCCTTCAGCGGCAGGATCAGCGAGCGCAGCATCACCATCAGGACGAGGAAGCTGAGGGAGAGGACGAAGAGGATGATCTTCCACATCGAGCCGCCGATCTGGCCGCGGACGTCGTGGCTGCGGGCCGTCTCGCCGCCGACGTTGACTTCAGCGCTCTGCCCCAGCACCGAGCCGGGGACCACCGTGTCGCGCAGGCGATCGATCAGCGCCGCAGCCGCGTCGGACTCGCTCGGCGCTTTCGGCGTCGCCTGGATCAGGACGTCGTTGCCGGCGAAGACAGGTGGCGCCACCGCGGCGATGCCCCGCGTCCCCTCGAGTTCGCGCACGAAGCCGGCGACCGCCACCTTGCCCTCGGCGCCCGGCCGCCCCTCGAAGCCGGC